>Ga0310837_100085_pt1 | contig 126176 bp, 114 predicted proteins | sample SM_ome_5_FD_201315 | JGI IMG/M metagenome (GOLD analysis project Ga0310837, IMG submission 201315) | Sorghum-adapted microbial communities enriched on stacked mutant (SM) sorghum from Joint BioEnergy Institute, Emeryville, California... ...
CGGGGTGGAAGCGCGGCAACGCGTGAAGCTGACGAATACTAATCGGTCGAGGGCTTATCCTAAAAAGCACCCCACAAAGTGACGCTTCGCTTCGAAGCGCAGTCCGATTACTTTGCGGGGGCCCCGGAAACGGGATCAGCTTGAACATTTCATTCGCATCCGGTTTTCAGGGCGCAAACCCTGATACAATGAAAGAGAGTACTGACGCTGTTCCCCGATAGCTCAGTCGGTAGAGCACTCGGCTGTTAACCGAGTTGTCACAGGTTCGAGTCCTGTTCGGGGAGCCATCTCATGGAGAGCTGTCCGAGTGGTTGAAGGAGCACGATTGGAAATCGTGTATACGTTAACAGCGTATCGAGGGTTCGAATCCCTCGCTCTCCGCCATTGAACTTTCAACTCGCTTCCTGTTCTTTTGCGGCCCGTTGGTCAAGGGGTTAAGACACCTCCCTTTCACGGAGGTAACAGGGGTTCGAATCCCCTACGGGTCACCACTCTTCCTGCAAGCAGACTTGATTTAACCCATCAAGTTGTAGTATATTTTAATTTGTCACGCGAGAGTGTGGATCGGCGGAGGCTTAGCTCAGCTGGGAGAGCACTACCTTCACACGGTAGGGGTCGGCGGTTCGAGCCCGTCAGCCTCCACCATCGTTGAACGGCTGCGCCATGCGGCTTTCAGCGATTTTTCGACGCGGGGTGGAGCAGTCCGGTAGCTCGTCGGGCTCATAACCCGAAGGCCGCAGGTTCAAATCCTGCCCCCGCAACCAATCTCTCTATCGGGGCAACCGAGCGTTGATGATCACGGAGCCGTGGTGTAGAGGCCTAACATGCCTGCCTGTCACGCAGGAGACCGCGGGTTCGAATCCCGTCGGCTCCGCCATCCTTCATCCATCAGCAGGGCAGCCCGGCCGGTAGAGCAGAGGACGGAATTTCCTCGTGTCGGCGGTCCGATTCCTTGCGGAATGGTACGCGCCGGTGTAGCTCAATTGGTAGAGCAACTGACTTGTAATCAGTAGGTTGGGGGTTCAAGTCCTCTCGCCGGCACCATTTGCGACATCGAGGACCAATGCATCATTTTGGTCATACAGGGGCATAGTTTAAAGGTAGAACAGCGGTCTCCAAAACCGTTAGTGTGGGTTCAATTCCTGCTGCCCCTGCCAGTTTTCAATTCCTTCACGTGGCGGTCGTGGCGAAGGGGTTAACGCACCGGATTGTGGCTCCGGCATTCATGGGTTCAAGTCCCATCGATCGCCCCATATCTTGCGCTGGGGATTAGCCAAGCGGTAAGGCAACGGACTTTGACTCCGTCATTCCTAGGTTCGAATCCTAGATCCCCAGCCACCATCTGCGGACGTGGCTCAGTGGTAGAGCATCGCCTTGCCAAGGCGAGGGTCGCGGGTTCGAGTCCCGTCGTCCGCTCCATCTATTTTATGGCGCCATAGCCAAGTGGTAAGGCAGAGCTCTGCAAAAGCTTTATCCCCAGTTCGAATCTGGGTGGCGCCTCCATTACCATACCGCGTGCCCTTAGCTCAGCCGGATAGAGCGTTTGACTACGAATCAAAAGGTCAGGAGTTCGAATCTCTTAGGGCACGCCATTTTCATTAATTGCGCTGGTGTGGCGGAATGGCAGACGCGGCGGACTCAAAATCCGCTTCCCGCGAGGGAGTGGGGGTTCAAGTCCCTTCACCAGCACCATCGTTGCATAGCGAAGCCCGGATCGGGCTTTTTTATTTTGCCCGTGTCCCCCAAACCGCCATGGCGACACCGGCGCGAACGGGCGGAGGAGGTTCCCGAAGCCGCGGACGACGAAAGACGGAGCTCAGGCTCCGTCATTTTGTTTTGTCCGAAGTCGGAAGCAAATTATAAAATCAAGTAAAAACATAAAAAATAACATGAAATATAAACAAAAAATAAGTTAACACCTTTATTTAAGTATGTTTATGCGCGGGCGATTTCTATAAAATAAAAACCTGACGACATTTCTTATCATTCAGAGGTGATGCGAGTGAGCAATGCCCGTGCAGCTACTTCACAAACACATGTCAGCGGCTCCCCTGCCGATCGGCTTCCGTGGGCCGCATTGCTCGTCCTGACAATGGCGGGGTTCATCTGCATATTGACAGAGACGCTTCCGGCCGGATTGTTGCCCAACATCAGCGAAGACCTTGGCATATCGGAGGCGCTGGCCGGTCAATTCGTCTCCGTGTTCGCGCTCGGCTCTCTGGCAGCCGCGATTCCGATCATCGCCGCAACGCGCGGCTGGCGAAGGCGGCCGCTGCTGATGCTTTGCGTTTTCGGCTTTCTGGTGTCCAACTCCGTCACGGCCTTGTCTTCCGATTATGCGCTGACATTGGCGGCCCGATTTTGCGCGGGCGTTTCTTCCGGCGTCGTGTGGGGAATGACGGCCGGTTATGCGCGGCGACTGGCGCCCGCTTCGCTGGTGGGCCGGGCCATGGCGGTGGTGACGGTCGGCGTGCCGCTCGCGCTGACGCTAGGCGTCCCTGCCGGAACGTTCCTCGGCGGCATTTTGGGCTGGCGGTCGGTCTTCTGGATCATGTCGCTCCTGTCGCTTATTCTTCTTGTCTGGATGGTCTGGAAGCTGCCGGACTTTCCCGGACAGGCCGCCGAACAGCGACTTCCGTTGCGCAAAGTTTTCATCATGCCGGGGGTGCGGCCGGTTCTTTTTGTCGTCCTGGTCTGGGTGCTTGCGCACAGCATCCTTTATACCTACATTGCACCGTTTCTTGCCCGGGCCGGACTTGCCGGGAGAATTGACCTGGCGCTCTTGATCTTCGGGGTAACGTCGGTCGTCGGCATTTGGGCGATCGGCGTATGGATCGACCGCCGGCTGCGTTTTCTCGTCATGATCAGTCTGTACGGATTCGTCTTGGCATCCGTACTGCCGGGCATCGGCGGAGACCATCCCGTTGTGGCCTATGCGGGTATCATCCTGTGGGGACTGACATACGGAGGCGCCGGAACGTTGCTGCAGACGGCAATCGCGGACGCCGCCGGCGAGCACGCCGATGTGGCCCAGTCGATTCTGGTTACGGCATGGAATCTGGCCATCGGCGGCGGCGGGGTAATCGGCGGCATTTTTCTCGAGACAATTGGCGTCGGCTTCTCTCCATGGGCGCTGGCCGTGTTGGCGCTTCTGGCGCTGCTCGTCAGTTGGCGCGCCAGGAAACATGGATTCCTCGCTAATCGGCAATCGGCACCTCTTCTTGAGGCGAAGGGATAAAAAATTTGTGGTCAATGGGGGACGACATCACGATGAGAATCGTGTGCGTCCCATATTTGTTTGCCCGATTGCCGAACTCTTCGAGCGCGTGCATGGAATCGGTCATGATTTTCAGCAAATAGTTGTGTTCGCCGCTTATGCGATGGCATTCGACCACTTCGGGCGCGGCGCGGCAAAAATCGAGGAAAGCGCCGCATTCCCGCGTTTGGAACAGGAGGTAGGCGGTGGCATGCTTTCCGATTTTTTCGGGGGAAATGACGGTGCGGTATTGTTCGATGACGCCCTTATCCTCCAGACGCTTCACCCTCTCCGTTACGGCGGGCTGCGACAATCCGACAAGTCTGCCGAGTTCCGTCATGGAGATCCTGGCTTGACCTTGAAGGTAATAAAGGATCTTCCGATCAATGTAATCCATTGGGCATCCCTCGCCTTTGAATTCAAGGACAAACTTATAAAGCAAAGAGAAATACACGTCAAAACCGCTTAATCAAGAATAATCACAAACGTCGCGGCGCGATGCGTCAAACGGTTCATCCAGGTGCGATACGCGTCTTTCCGGCCATCGGCAACGTATTTACAATAGGTAAAAGATGCGATCCCATCCGAACACGCTATAAGGAGCCGTGGTCCATGCGAACGTCTGCGCCGCCATTGAAGACAACGTTCCGGTTTTGCCTCCTTGTTTTTGCGTTTTCCGCCGGCCTGTGGCTGGTGGCGGAGCGCATCGGGAACGAGCCCGACATTCCGGTCAATCTTCCGGTCAGCTCGCTCATGGCTTTCTTTCCGCTGATCGCCGCATGCATGCTGGCTTACGGGCGGGAGAAAGGAAAGGGGATCCGGGATCTGTTCCGCCGGCTCGCGGATTGGCGGTCGGTCCGAAGGAAAGTCTGGTACTTGCCCGCGCTTTTCCTTATTCCGGCGGTACTGTTTGTCTCCTGGCTGTACATGACGCTCATGGGGTATCCGCTTCCGGATCCCGATCCGCATTTGCCGATGATCCCGGTGATGTTCGCCGTGTTCCTGATCGGAGCGGCGGGGGAAGAAGCGGGCTGGATGACCTGGCTCGTCGACCCGCTGCAGCAGCGGCTGAGCGCGCTGACGGCCGCCATCATCTGCGGCGTGATATGGGCGGTGTGGCATATCATTCCCTGGATGCAAGCCGGGCATGACGCCGGCTGGATCGCGTGGCATTCCCTGGTCACCGTGCTGCTGCGGATCATCATCGTATGGATCTACAACAATGCGGGCCGGAGCGTCTGGATGGCCGTGCTCGTCCATGCGGTCACCAATGTCGCGTTTTTCGTGTTTCCCGATTACGGTTCGCACTACGACCCGATGGTGACGGGAATCATCCTGGCCGCCGTCGTTGCCGCCATTGTGATTTTGCGGGGGTTCCGGACGCTGTCTTCGGAAGGCCGTTGACGCCGGAACAGCGCAGCGAAAATTGGCCGAAAGAACCGGGCAAAGCGGATTTGTGGCCGGAATTCGGCGCGGTTGGCCGGATTGCGGGGCGAACCCGCTTTTTTTCCTTGAGGTCAGAAAATGCCGCGGGAACATGACTTGAGGTCACAAAAGTCTCGCCTCCGTTGTCTTTATTGATGAAACCACATAACCGGGAGGTGAGCCTATGCAACCGAGACTCAATTACAGGGAAGCCAATCCGGCGGCATTCGAAGTGTGATTAATGTCTTGAAGAGTGCGGAGGCAAGCAGATGAAAATCGATCGTCTTATCGGAATAATCAGTATTCTGCAGCAGAAAAAAAGAGTAACAGCTCCTTACCTTGCAAAGAAATTCGAGGTATCACGCCGGACAATAAACCGCGATATCGAGGATATCTGTCGCGCAGGTATCCCAATTGTGACAACACAGGGCAGAGGCGGGGGTATTTCAATTATGGACGGCTTCAAACTGGATTCGGCCGTCTTTACAACAGAAGAATTGCAGGCGATTTTTGCAGGACTGAGGTCTATTGACAGCGTTTCACATACCCCATTTGAAGAAAGGCTTGCAAGCAAAATCGCAGGTAAAGGTTCAGTCAATCCGCTCTCGGACTGTATTCTGATCGATTTGTCATCGCATTACAAAGATAGTCTTGCAATCAAAATTGAGCTGCTAAAAAAGGCCATCAGCCAAAAACGGCTTGTCCGTTTCCATTACTATTACAGCAAAGGAGAGGCGGACAAGCTGATTGAACCGTACCGGATTGTGTTTAGGTGGTCGAGTTGGTACATCTTTGGTTTTTGCACCGAACGGCAAGATTTTCGCATGTATAAGCTGAACCGTCTTTGGAATTTGCAAGTAACGGACACGGCGTTTGAGCCACGGAATATTCCGGAGCAGCACAAAGATTTTGATCGCCATATAATCGATGAGTATATGATAACAGCTGTTTTCGACAGCAGCGAGAAATACCGTCTTATTGAGGAATATGGGGCAGGATGTTACACCGAAGCGGAAGATGGGAGTCTGTTGTTTCGGCGCGGATTTACCAACATCGATGTTATGATCAGCTGGCTGCTCGGTTTTGGTGACAAGGTCAAGGTTGTCGAACCATTGGAAATACGAGAGCGGTTAAAGAGAATTGCTCAAAATATATACGATAAATACAAATAAACATGACATAATGCCTTCGTGTTATGGGTGGTATAGTGATAAAAAAAGGAGGGGTATGGTATGTCCATGATCATGGATCCGGAAGGGAATCTCATTGAAACAGGGTCCCGGGGAAAAGGCAATCCGCCGAAATTTGAAGTGGAGGTCGCAACCATTACCGTTTCCAACCTTGGAAGGTCCAGGCAATTTTATGTCGGACTGTTGGGATTTGAAGAGGATGCCTATTACCAACCGACCAGATGGCTTTCGTTCAAAACCAAAGGCAGCGCATTTTTTGCCATTACGGAGGTTCCAAATTTCCGGAGACAGGCGTCCGAAGATGAAATCGATTTCTTTGTGGATGATATTGAAGAATTATGGAGCCGCGTCAAGGATAAGGCAACCGTTGTCATGGCTTTGGGCAGAACCCCCTGGGGTTCTTACAAGTTTGTGGTTTCGGATCCGGATGGCTACAATCTTGGTTTCGTAAAAAAAGAAAGAACCTGAAGCGAAAGGAATGGACGTATGCTGATCAAAAACTATCACGATTTTGTGACTTCCCTTCTGAATGCGGGCTTTTCCATGGGCGGCGGAAACAGCGAGGGGATTTTTTCTGTAATTCCATGGAGTTGGAACGAAGCTCCGCCCAATGAAACGCCAATCCGTTGGCATACCGGCGATCCGGAGACCGACCCCTGGGAATGGCGGATACGTGTTCTGGAAGAACGGGACGACATTGCTTATGCAAAGCTGTTTTTCAATAAGAGCGGCTATATCACAAAAGAATGGTATCCGTATTTTTTGGCTGTAAGGCGCGGCGGCAGAAGTTTGATCGAAGCATACGAGGACGGCATGGTAAGCTCTTTTGCAAAGCGTATTTATGACGTTGTCTCCAACAGCGAAGCCATTCCGCTTCACGAAATCAAGCAAATCGGCGGTTTCTCCAGAGCGGATTCCCTCAAGTTTGAAAGGGCTCTGGTTGAATTGCAGAGCAAAATGTTCGTTACCATGTGCGGAAGTCAGCGGAAAATTTCAAAAAAGGGAGAGGCGTACGGCTGGTCATCCACCGTGTTTTGCACGGTTGAAAGATACTTCGGCGAAGAAGTCATGATACAGGCGGATAAAATCGATGAAGGGGAAGCCATGGAAATGATAACTCAACAGATTTACAGGTTGAATCCGGCGGCCAATCCAAGAAGGATTGCGAGATTTATCAAAGGGTAGGCAATGACATCCGTCCGCCCGGGTGGACACGAGGCGCTTTCCTTCCGGTTGCTTGAAGTTTCCTTGACATATACAGTAGGGGGGTATACTATAAAAAGAGCTACGGGGGTGAGAGAAGTGGACACGAAGCGGGATGTTGCGGTGCATGTCCATGAGTACGTCGATCACGGTGATCACCGGAGGAGCCATCATTCCGACAAGCTCAAGTCGGATCTGATCACCCGGCTGAACCGGATCGAGGGTCAGATTCGCGGCATCAAGGGAATGATTGAGAAAGACACGTACTGCGATCAAGTCCTCAACCAGATCTCGGCCGTGCAGTCGGCCCTGAACAGCGTGGGCAAGCTGCTGCTGGCCGGGCACATGCGAAGCTGCGTGGTGGAACGGATCCAGGAAGGCGATCTCGAAGTGATCGACGAACTGCTCACCACCGTGAACAAACTGTTGAAATAATCAAGCGGAGGAGATGGTCATATGACGAAGGTTACGCTCAATGTGAAGGGCATGTCCTGCGGACATTGCGTGAATGCCGTGGAGACGGCGGTCCGGCAGACCGGCGCGGCGGGCTCGGTCGATCTGGCGAGCGGCACGGTGACGATCGAATACGACGAGAACGCCGTGACGCTGGAACAGCTCAAGCAAGCGATCGAGGATCAGGGCTACGACGTCGTCTGACGCGCCGTACGGTCGGAGTGTGGATGCGATGGAAACGGACCAATCCCCGGACGTGCGGCAGGCCCAATTCCAGATTACCGGCATGACCTGCGCGGCGTGCGCCAACCGGATCGAGAAGGGTCTCTCCCGGCTGCCCGGCGTCGCAAGCGCCAACGTCAATCTCGCAATGGAGACGGCGCGCGTCGAATATTCGCCCTCGGCGGTGACCGTCGAAGACATGATCCGCAAGGTGGAGCAGCTCGGATACGGGGCGATCCCGAAGGAGCGGCGGGAGGACGCGAAGGACCGCCGGCGGCGGGAGATCGGGCGGCAGACGCGCCGGTTCGTCATTTCGGCCGTCCTGTCGTTCCCGCTGCTGTGGGCGATGGTCGGCCATTTCGCGTTCACGTCGTTCATCTGGGTGCCCGTGTGGTTCATGAACCCGTGGGTCCAGCTTGCGCTCGCCACGCCCGTCCAGTTCGCGATCGGCGGGCCGTTCTACGTCGGCGCCTGGAAGGCGCTGCGCAATCGGAGCGCCAACATGGACGTGCTGGTCGCGCTCGGCACCTCGGCCGCTTATCTGTACAGCCTGTTCCTGACGCTGGAGTGGGCCGTGCGGGAAGGGGCTGACGTTCACCATGCGCCGGATCTGTACTATGAGACGAGCGCGATCCTGATCACCCTGATCGTGCTGGGGAAATTGTTCGAGGCGCTCGCGAAGGGGCGCACGTCCGAGGCGATCAAGACGCTGATGGGCCTCAGGGCGAAGACGGCGCTCGTGATCCGCGGCGGCGAGGAAATCCGGATTCCGGCGGAGGAAGTGGCGGTTGGCGATCTTGTGCTGGTGAGACCCGGGGAGAAGATTCCGGTCGACGGCGTCGTGGAGGAAGGAAGCTCGGCGGTCGACGAGTCGATGCTGACCGGGGAGAGCATCCCCGTGGAGAAGCGCGCGGGCGACACCGTCATCGGCGCGACCGTCAACAAGCACGGCATGCTCAAGGTGCGGGCGACGAAGGTCGGCAAGGACACGGCGCTGGCCCAGATCATCCGGATCGTGGAGGAAGCGCAAGGCTCCAAGGCGCCGATCCAGCGGGTGGCCGACGCGATCTCCGGCATCTTCGTCCCGATCGTCGTCGGCATCGCGCTGCTGACGTTCCTGATCTGGTTCTTCTGGGCGTCGCCCGGCGATTTCGCCGGCGCGCTGCGGAAGGCGATCGCCGTCCTGGTCATCGCCTGCCCGTGCGCGCTCGGCCTCGCGACGCCGACCTCGATCATGGCGGGATCGGGCCGCGCGGCGGAGCTCGGCATCCTGTTCAAGGGCGGCGAGCATCTGGAGCTGACCCACCGCGTCGACACGGTCGTCCTGGACAAGACCGGCACGGTGACGAAGGGCAAGCCCGAGCTGACGGACGTGATCGCCGTCCTGCCGGACGAGGCCGAATTCATGCGGCTGGTCGGCGCGGCCGAGAAGCCGTCCGAGCATCCGCTTGCCGAAGCGATCGTGACGGGCATCGCCGCCCGGGGGATCGGGCTGCCCGAGGCCGAAGTGTTCGAGGCGATACCCGGGCACGGGATACGCGCCGTCGTGGAAGGGAAGGAAGTGCTCGCGGGGAGCCGCAGGCTGCTCGACCGGTACGGGGTGTCCGCGGAACAGGCCGAGTCCGCGATGGCGCGGCTCGAGGAAGCGGGCAAGACCGCGATGCTGGTTGCCGTGGACCGCGCGTACGCCGGACTGGTGGCGGCGGCCGACACGATCAAGGATACGTCGCGGGAAGCGGTGGCGCGCCTTCGGGCGATGGGCATCGAGGTCGTCATGGTCACGGGCGACAACGAGCGGACCGCGCGGGCGATCGCGCGGCAGGCCGGCATCGGCCGGGTGCTGGCGGAAGTGCTGCCGGAAGGCAAGGCGGAAGAAGTGAAGAAGCTGCAGGCCCAAGGCCGGAAAGTGGCGATGGTCGGCGACGGGATCAACGACGCGCCGGCGCTGGCGACGGCCGACATCGGGATGGCGATCGGCACGGGAACGGACGTCGCGATGGAAGCGGCGGACGTCACCCTGATGCGCGGCGATCTGAACGGCATCGCCGACGCGATCGTCTTGAGCCGCAAGACGATGGCGAACATCCGGCAGAACCTGTTCTGGGCGCTCGCCTACAACTCGCTCGGCATCCCCGTCGCCGCCGCGGGCTTCCTCGCGCCATGGGTGGCCGGCGCCGCGATGGCGCTGAGCTCGGTGTCGGTCGTGCTGAACGCGCTGCGCTTGCAGCGGGTGAAGGTGTGAGAGCAGGCTCGGGCCGGAGGTGAAGTGGAAGGATGGAGCACCGCATCGAAGAGCTGGTTACCCTGAAGACGATCGCGGAGACGCTGAACCGTTCCAACGAACTGATGCCGACGCTCAAGACGGTGCTGGAGAAGCTGCTGGAGCTGACCGGCCTGAAGGCCGGCTGGATCTTCCTGTCGGACGTGAGCGGGCAATACGAATGCGTCGCCGATGCGGGCCTGCCTCCCGCGCTGGAGATCGAGGACAAGCGCCATATGCGATGCGGAAATTGCTGGTGTCTGGACCGGTTCTGGGAGAACCGGCTGGACAAGGCGGTCAACATTTTGAACTGCAAAAGGCTCGAGGACGCGGTGACGCACCGGCGGGGCGACACGAGGGGCATCACCCACCACGCCACCGTGCCGCTGCTCTCCGGGGAGAAGCGGCTCGGCGTGCTCAATGTGGCCGCCCCCGGCAAGAAGCATTTTCATCAGGAAGAACTGGAGCTGCTGCAATCCGTCACCTTCCAGATCGGCAGCGCGGTAGAACGCGCGCGGCTGTACGGCGCGGAACAGCGGCGGGCGGAACTGTTCGCGAAGCTGGGCGAATTCAGCCGCGATCTGGGCGCGTCGGTCTCGGCGGATCCGATTCCGGCGTGCGCGCTCACGCTCATGGGCCGGCATTTCCCCTGGCCGTTCGCCGCCATTTTCCGCAAATCCGGAAGCGGCTTCGTCATCAGCGCCGTCCATGCCGGCGGGCAGACGTTCTTCCCCGGCACCCTGTTCAAACCCGGCTTGCTGCCCTGGCTGGACGACTGCGTCGCGGGAAGGCGGCGCGTCGCGGCGGCGGGCGCCGAAATCGCCGGCCTGACGGATCACCCGCGGCTGCGCGGCCTCCTTCCCCCGCTGCAGGCGGCGCTGGCGGTTCCGCTCCAGACGGCCGCATGGCCCGCCGGAGCGCTGGTGATCGGCAGCGATCTGCCCGGGGGGTTCAAGCCGGCGGACGGGGAAGTGCTCGAAGCGATCGCCGAGCATCTCGACGCCGCCTTCGAAAGCGCGCAGCTCGAGGAACAGCGCCGCGAACTGGCGCGGCTCGACGAGCGGAACCGGCTGGCCCGCGATCTGCATGACTCCGTGTGCCAGATGCTGTTCTCGCTGTCGATGACGGCGAAGGGAGTGGAGCAAGAGCTGCGCGGCGGCGAAGTGGATGCCGCCCTGGCGGCCGTTCGCGAGATGCAGGCGCTCTCGCGCGAGGCGCTGAAGGAAATGCGCGCGCTCATCATGCAGCTTCGGCCGGCCGGGCTGGAGGCGGGGCTTGTGACGGCGCTCAGCGAGTATGGACGCAAGCTCGGCCTGAAGGTTTCCTCCCGGCTCGCCGGCGTGCGCGAATTGCCGCGGCAGGCGGAGGAAGCGCTGTGGCGGATCGGACAGGAAGCGCTGAACAACGTGTCCAAGCATGCGCGGACGGACGAAGCGAGCGTCGAGCTGCGCGTGGACGGCAAGGCGGTCGTCTTGCGGATCTCCGATTCCGGCGTCGGGATGCGGCCGCGGCTCGCCGACCAACGCGAAGCGTCGTTCGGATTGTTCACGATGCGCGAACGCGCCATGGCGCTGGGCGGCGAGCTGAACATCACGAGCGACGGCCGCGGGGGCACGCTGGTCGAGGCGACGATCCCGCTGCCGGAAGGGAAGGATGGACCGCGATGACGAAAATTCGCCTCCTGTTGGCGGACGATCACGCCATCGTCCGGCGAGGGCTGCAGCTCTATCTCAAGACGCAGCCGGATTTCGAGCTGGTCGGCGAGGCGGCGACGGGAACCGAAGCGCTGGAGCGCGTGGCGGAGCTTGAGCCCGACATCGTGCTGATGGACTTGCACATGCCGGCGCTGGACGGCATCGAGGCGACCAGGCGGATCAAGGAATCCCATCCCGCCGTCAAGGTGATCGTGCTGACCTCGTTCTCCGACCACGATCACGTCCTGCCCGCCGTCAAAGCCGGGGCCAGAGGCTACCTGCTCAAAGATGTCGAGCCGGACGAGCTGGCGAAGGCGATCCGCCGCGTGCATGCGGGCAAGGTCGAGGTGCATCCCGAGGTGGCCGGGCTGCTGATGGAGAGCATCGCGGATCCCGGAGGCGCCGCGCCGGAGAAGGCCGCGACGCCGTTCGACGAGCTGACGGCGCGCGAACGGGAAGTGCTGCGGCTGATCGCTTCCGGTCTTTCGAACAAGGAGATCGGCGAAGCGCTGCACATTGCCGAGAAGACGGTGAAGACGCATGTCAGCCACGTGCTCGGGAAACTGGGCCTCACGGATCGCACCCAGGCCGCCATTCTGGCGGTGAAACACGGACTCGATTCTCAGACTTGAGTCGTAGAAGCGTTCGGCCGTTCGCCGGACGCTTTGTCTTGTCAGGATCATCCTGTCTGCCGACGCCGGAGCGCGCCGATTCTGCTAGGATGGTGGCAAAGAAGATGACGGCTTTTTCAAAAAGGAGTGGACAAGGATGAACGTCATCGCGATCGCGGGTTCCAACCGCAAAGGCTCGTCCAGCACCGGGCTGGCGAAATATACCGTCGCCGCGCTTCGCCGGCAAGGTGTGCAGGCCGATCTGTTCGATCTGCATCAAGACCCGGTGCCGTTCTTCAGCCCCGACGTTTCGTACGAAGATCATGACGGGCTGCGCAGGCTGAAGCGGATGACCGCCGCCGCCGACGGAATCGTGCTCGCCTCGCCGGAATATCATGGCAGCATCTCGGGCGTGCTCAAAAACGCGCTCGACCATCTCGGCCAGGAATATTTCAGCGGCAAGCCGGTGCTGTGCGCGACATCATCGGGCGGTCCGGTCGGGATCAGCTCGCTTACGCAAATGCAGGCCATCGTGCGGAGTCTGCACGGCGTGAGCTGCCCGGAATGGATCTCCATCGGCGGGGAGCATCACAAGCTGTTTACGGCGGAGCCGGAGGGGTACATGCCGGAACACGCCGTCCTGGACCGGATCCACGGCGCGCTCCGTTGTTTCGTGGACATGCTCCGCGGCTTGCGCGGGCAGGCAAGTGCCGAATTTCCCGATGAAAGGCGGGTTGTGCGATGATTACACATTTTGCGGATTTCAGGCTGCATACCGTCTCGCTGAATGGCGTGAAGCAATTTTACAACGGACTCATGGGGATGCCCGTCGTGTTCGAATCGGACCAGGAAATCCGCTTTCAGGTGACCCGTGACACCACCTTGACGTTCGAGGAAGCCTATGAACCGGTGGCGCCGGCCCACTTCGCTTTCGAGGTGCCTTATTCGGCGTTCGCCGACGTGGTCGCCCATATGCAAGAGGAAGCGGGAATTCCGCTGCTGCGTTGGCCCGACGGCCGCGTCATCGACGAGTTCGACGAATCCGGTCCCGGAATCAATGTGTATTTTCGCGACGGCGACGGCCATCTGCTCGAGTTGATCGCCCATCGCGAAGTGCGCGAGGACGTGCTGCCGCAATGCGGCCCGCTCAAGATCCTGTACTTGCGCGAAATCGGTTTTCCCGTGGACGATGTGTCCGGGTTCCGCGAATGGATGTCCCGGACGTTCGGGATGAAGCTTTCGAAGGTATACGACGACTTCACCTTCGCGATCGGCGGAACGGCGCACGCCATCGTCGTGTCGAAGCGGCGGCGCTGGATTCCGATCGGGATGTTCTCGCTGCCCCCGCGAATGGCCGTCACGTTCGGCGTCAGCGGCCGCGGCACGCTGGATCGCATCCGCGAGTTGGTGGACGGAGAACCTGTCCTCTCCGCCGGCGAGGACGAGGTGACGATCATGCGCGGCGATTATCCGATCCGATTTCTGGCGACGGATGTTCCGGCGGATATCGCCGCCCGTCTCAATCTGCCGTGATGGGCGGCGAAGGAATCGGGGCAGTTTGCGAAAGGGATCGCTTCCGGGGCGGTCCTTTTTTTGCATGATGGCGGCTGTCGCGTTTTTACAATGGGATGCGGCGTCCGCCAGGTTAAACTGAACCTGAGATTGAATGCATGCGTCACGCGGAGGGATTTCAATGGCTGTATACGTTGCGCTATTGCGAGCCGTCAATGTGGGCGGGAAGAACAAGATCAGGATGGCGGATCTGAGGGACGCGCTCGAAGAGCTCGGCCTGGCCCGGGTCCGGACGTACATTCAGAGCGGCAACGTGCTGTTCGAGTCGGATGAGGACGAGGACGCGTTGCGCCGGCGGATCGAAGAGACGATTGAGCGGGTGTTCGGGCTTTCCATCCGGGCGGTCCTGAGAACATCCGCGGAATTGAAGGAGATGATCGCGAACCTGCCGTTTTCGGAAGAAGAGATCGCCGCGGCGGAAGCTGCCGCGACGGGCGAGTGCCTGCACGTCGCGATGCTGCGGGATGAGCCGGACGCCGGGCGGATCGGCAAGCTGGAGGCGGTCGAGACCGACGACCGGTTCCGGGTCGCGGGCCGGAACATCTACCTCTTGTTCGCCCGGAGCATCCGCAATTCGAAGCTTGCGGCCAAGCTGGATCAATTGAACACGCCGGCCACCGTGCGCAATTGGAGAACGATTGCGACACTCGCCGCCATGGCGGAGGAAATGGCGGAAGAACGCCGGGAATGACGCATTCCGGCGTTGACAGGGAGCATGCGCTCCGTATATTTTATTAATGAGTGAATTGCTCACTCATAAAACAATGCGCAAGGAGAAATCCCGATGAGCAAAACGAACATCCTGCCCGATCTGATGCTGCGCGGACGCAACCGGCGCAGGAACGCGAAGCTTCTGCGGATCGACTCGCCGGACGGCATCGCGGAGTACCGGTTCGTCGACATCGGCGGCATCAAGCAGTGGGTGACGATCCGCGGTGAGGATCGCCGCAACCCCGTGCTGCTTTTCGTCCACGGCGGGCCGGCTTCTCCGTATTCCGTCTTCAGCCCGTTGCTGCGCGAATGGGAGAAGCATTTCACGCTCGTGCAGTGGGATCAGCGTGGCGCGGGCAAGACGTTCCGGCGAAACGGCAAAGCGGCCGGCGGCGCCATCACGCTGGAACGGCTCGCACGGGACGGGATCGAGCTGTCGGAATATTTGCTGGAGCGGCTCGGGAAGCGCAAGATCATCCTGATCGGCAGCTCGGTCGGCAGCCTGATCGCGATGATGATGATCCGTTCCCGGCCCGGCCTCTACCACGCGTACGTCGGCACCGACCAGAACGCTCCCGACCCTGAATTCGAGTGGTACGGGCAGGCGATCGCCGCACTCCGGGAAGCCGGCATTGGCAAGGGCATCCGCCTCCTGGAGCGGATGGGGCCTGACCCCGCCTGCTGGAAGCGGGAAGATTACGATCGTCTCAACCAGCACCTCGTGAAAGCGATCCGCGGCGTGCCCAACATGATCATGGATCTGATGCTGCCGTCCATGCTCGCTTCGCCGGATCATACCATCGGCGATCTCGTCGCCATCTTCCAGGGCATGTCCCATTCCCTCGACCACCTGTTCGACGAGCTGATGACGTTCGATTTCGCCCGGATCGGGACGGCGTTCGACGTGCCGTTCTTCATGTTTCAGGGCGATACCGATCTCTTCACGCCGTTCGGGGCGGCCAGAGCGTTCTTCGACCGGATCGAAGCGCCGCACAAGTCGTTCGCCGTCATCCGGAACGCCGGCCACCTCGCCTGTTTCGCCCGGCCCGATCAGTTTCTCGGGGAGCTGGTCAGCCGGGTCTTGCCGCTGGCGCGCCAGCCGCTTGATGCCGGGCGCGGCGGGGCGGTGGTATAATGGAGGGAACGAAGCCGAGATCGGAGTTTGAAGTTCCATGTCCCCGTTAAGCAAAGAGCGACTGAAGCAAATTCGCGACGAACGCAGGGAGCAGATCAAGAAAGCCGCGCTTGCGGCGTTCGCCCGCCACGGATTCGCGGGCACCAGGACGAGCGTGATCGCCGCCGAAGCCGGGATCAGCGAAGGGCTGATCTACCGGTATTACAAATCAAAGGACGAGCTGTACGCCGAAATCGTCGGGGAATTGCTGGAAGCAGCCGATGCGGAACTGCGGCTTCTCGGGCAATCGCCCCTGTCGCCCTTCGAACTGATCCGGACGCTGACGCGAAACATGCTGGACGAGAACAATCGGAACGCGTTCCGGCTCGTCTTGCAGGCGCGGCGGGCGGACCGGGTTCCGGACATCGTCCGGGAGATGCTGGCGCGCTATTCCGAAGACGCGCTGATCGACCGCCTGGTGCCGGTTTACGTCAAGGGTCAGCAATCGGGGCAGTTCGCGGACGGCGACCCCCGGCAAACGCTGGCGTGGTATTTTACCGTTGTGAACAGTCTCATCCTGCAAGACCCGGGCGCGGGAGCGCACGGATTGCCGTCGCCGGACATGCTGATGCGGATGCTGGCCGGACCGGCGATCAGCGCGCGGAGCCGCGATCCCCGCTGACCGCTCCGCCGCGGCCGGAGCCGACGCCGTGATCGGCGGCGCGAAGACGGCGGTCAAGCAGATGGACGGACAGCGCCGCCAATGTGCATATTGCGCCTGTCCAGCCGATGTACCCCGCCCGAATGGCGAGAAGGGACGCCCCGCCCAGCGCCGCCCCGCCCGCCATGGCCAGATAGATCGCCGCATTGTTCAGCCCCATGAGCACGTTCGCGTTCTCGGGCCACAGACTCAGGAGACGACGCTGCTGCAGGAGGAACAGGCATGGAACGGCGCCGCTCCAGACAGCCAGCGACAACATTGCGCCGGCGGCCGACCGGGTCGACCAGGGCAGCGCGCATTCCATGGCGAACAGCGCCGTAAGGGTGAGCGCGAACGGGCGGGATACCCCGTAACGATCCGCCACTGTCCCTCCCAACCAGCTTCCGAGTCCCGACCCGATCCCGCAGGCGACCAGCGTGCCGCTGATGTCGCCGGTTCGCAGATTGGCCTGAAGCATCGGCGCCAGGTACGTATAGACGGCGTGGAACCCGAGCCCGGCGAGGAACACGGGGACGAAAGCCGCCAGCACGCGAGGGTTGTATATCGGCGCCAGCCTGGCCTTGAGCGGCAGCGCCCCCGGGGCGGGCAGCCGGGAAATGCCGGAAGACAGCAGCGCAATGGCGGCAATGCCGGCTGCCGCCGCCACGGCCCCGAACGACATGCGCCACCCCAGATGTTCCCCGATCCAGGTGCCCAGCGGTCCCCCGATGATGACAGCCGCCGTTCCCCCGATGGCAACGACGGAGAGCGCCCTTCCCCTGCGATCAACGGGCGCCAGATTGGCAGCCAGTGTGAAAGCCAGCGGGCTGCACACGGCGGCGAAGCCGCCGGCCAGAATCCGGCATGCCAGCATAAGCGGGTAGGCGGGCGAAAGCGCGCACCCGACATTGGCGATGCAGAAAGCGACCAATGCCGCGATCAGCACATTGCCCGGAGGCCGGCGGCCGGTCAGGGCGGCGAATACCGGCGCGCCGATCCCGTATGTGAGGGCGAACGCGGAGACGAGTTGTCCCGCGGCCGCCTCCGTCACCTCAAGCGCCGCGGCGATGTCTGACAGCATTCCGACGATGACGACGCTGTCCGTTCCGAGGACGAAAGACACGAGCGCGAGCAGCACAATGCGCGGATCCGTCGCGTTCGATCCTGACGGCATGCCAGGTCATCCTTTCCGTATCAAGATTTCGGCATGATTCTGAACACATGTTGCTTAAGTAACTTGTGTCAACTAAAATGGTAAGACGGGACGCCGGTTTTCTCAATCGTTAGATTCGGCTTTTTGTCGGTAAAGGAACAGTGGAGCAATTCTGTGGAAAAACGCGCTGTCATGCCGGGGAATTCGAACCGGATGCAACAGGAGGATGACGGATGGCGACGAAGCCGAAGGGCGGCGACCGGCGCGTTGTGCGGACGCGCCAGGCCATTATGCAGGCATCCCGTGAAATCATGCGGGAGAAAGGGTTCGACGCGATGACCGTACAGGATATCGCCGATCGGGCCAACGTCAATCGGGGAACGTTCTATGCCCATTTCGCCGATAAATACGAGTTGGTGGAACGGATGATACGCGAGGAGTTTCGGCAGCATCTGGCTGGCCGCATACCTCCGGACGCCCGCTGGGGAAAGGAATCCCTGCAACAGATATTTGCCGTCGTCATGGAGTTCTTCGCGCGCTGCTATCCGCCGGACGACATCGGCGCGATGATCCATCGGGCGACGTACGAAGAGTTGATGCATCGGCTGATGGAATGGCTGGATCAGCGCCGGATGGCCGGACAGTCCCGGAGGGTCGCGCCGGAGACGATCGCCCGGGTCGTCGCCTGGGTGATTCTCGGCGCTGCGGAGCATCACAGCCGCACCCCCGACGCGTCGTCCGGGAGCATGGCCCGCGATATCTTGCTCGTCCTCGCGGAAGGATTGAATGAACTCGTTCCGATGGACCTCCCTCCTTCGGCCTTGTCCGGACGCTGACGCGCAACATGCGCCGCCCTCGCCGACGCCTTATTGGCGTGCGCCGCTTGCGCTCTTCGCCAGACGCCCGCTCGCGCCATGGGCGATGAGCGTCAGCACGAACGCCGCCGCGGAACAGAAGCCGAGGTCCGAAGCGCCGCCGATCTCCAGGACGAGTCCCCCGATCATGGCCCCCAGGGCGGTTCCCAGGTAGATGGACGAGTTGTGCAGCGAGAGGACGATGCCCGACGCGTGGCCGGATATTCCGATCAGCCGGTGCTGCTGGGCGGGATTGAAGGCGTAGCCGCCGAATCCCCAGAGCGCCATCGACGCGCCGCCGAGCAGCAGCGGTCCGGTGTAGCCCGGAATTCCACGCAGCAGCGACAGGCCGGTCACCGCCAGCATCAGCAGGAACAGCGTCATGACGATCATGCGGTGCGAGCCGTACCGGTCCACGGCCCAGCCGCCGAACTGAACTCCGGCGAAGCTGGCGAGCCCCGTCAGCAGCAGGACGAGCGAGACCGTCCGCCCGGTTGCCCCGAACTGCCCGAAAATATCCGCGATATAGGTGTACACGAGAAAAACGCCTGTCCCCCAGGTCAAACTGGCGGCCAGCGCGGACAGCACAGGCGGGCGTTTGAGCTGCGCCAACCGTTCCCTCATGGAGACGCCGCCCGGAGATTCGACTCTTGGAAAAAACAGCCGGATGCCCGCCGCGGCCGCCGCCGACAGCCCCGCCACAACCCAAAACGGCAATCTCCAGTCGAGCAGGTACGCCATCCACGTGCCGGCGGGGACCCCGAGAATGAGCGCAATCGTCGCCCCGCCGAGCACGAGCGACAGCGAGCGCCCGCGGCGGTTCGGATCGGACAAGGCCGATGCCGTATACGCCGCCGCGGGGGCGAACAGTCCGGCGCCCGCCGCCGTGATCACCCTCCCCAGGAACACCAGACCGTAGACGTCCGCCAATCCGCAGAGGGCGTTGCCGGCGGCGAACAGCAGCATCGCGCCCGACAGCAGCTTCCTTCTTTCCGTCTTTCCCGTCAGCGTGGCCAATATCGGGGAACCGAACGCGTAGGCGAGGGAAAACACCGTCACGAGCTGGCCGGCCGCGGAGATCGAGACGTCCAGATCCCGGGCCAGCGAAGGCAGCAGGCCCGCGATCATGAACGCTTCCGTCCCGACCACGAACATTCCCGCGGTCAGCAGCAGCAAGCGGTAATTCATCCTGACGGCCTCCTTTCAGACGGCTGAACGTTGATTCCGTCCGCGCGCCCGGCGGAGCGGTCAGCTCCCGTGCGCCCCGTGCGCGCGGCCTTTGTGCCGCAGACACATGGCGATGATCTTCGCGCCGGCGTTCTTTCTTCCGTGACAGTCATCTGCGCACGCACCTCTCCTTTGGCATTTTGGGATGGAACGCCCCCGGAATAAGCCACAATTGACTGCCGGCTCCACCCGTTTTCCTGCCATTCGGTGCCAATGCGCAGAAAAAAGTATCGGCTCACGCCACCCATTTTACATGATTTGGTTGCCGAATCTCCATATTTTGTCCATTCCCGGCGGCTTCCGGTGTAAAATGGAACGCGGTGGCATTTGGAAGGAGGAATTCGAAATGGCGCAATTGATCTATCATGTGGCGGCAACGCTGGATCTGTTCATCGCGGACCCCGACGGGGTGGCGGACGAGTCCGTTTTCCTGTACGCGGATGACGGCGGAGATTTTTTCGAAAGCGTCAGAAGTTACGATGCCGTGCTCATGGGCAGGAAAACCATACGGATTCCGGTACGGGCTGAAGCCGGGTGAACCGTCCGGCATCGCGCAGGCGGTTCACCCCGAACTGAAGCATTTCATCTTCACCCGCGAGCTGGATTTCGAATCGAACGAGAAAGTCGAGCTGGTCCGGGAGGATGCCGCTTCGTTCTGCCGGAAGCTGAAAGAGAGCGACCGCTACCGGAAAATATGGCTGTGCGGCGGCGGCCAGCTCGCGGGCGAACTGCTGCGGCATCAGCTCATCGACACCCTGATCCTGAAAATCAATCCGGTGCTGCTGGGCGACGGCATCCCGCTGTTCGGTCCGGAGAAGCGGAAGCTGAATTTGAAGCTGCTGGACAGCAAAGCGTACGACAGCGGCGTCGTGCGGTCATCCTATCGGATTGTTTATCCTTGACAGGGCGGCTCCGTCACCCGTCCGCCGGCTGCCCGCTTCGCACGCCGGCGCCCGACAGACGGCCCAGCCCGAACAAGGTCAAGGCCGCAAGCGCGCACGCCCCGCCGAAATACCCGAGCATGGCGGCGGAGCCGTATTTCAGCACGAGTCCGCCCAGGAACGCGCCGCCCGCGCTTCCCAGGTAGATGGCGGAGGCGTTGAGCGAGAGGACGATTCCGGCGGACGGGCCGGACAGCCCGATCAGCCGGTGCTGCTGGGCGGGGTTGAACGCATAGCTGCTGATCCCGTACAGGGCGCCGGCTGCCAGGGCGGTTCCCCACAGGCCCTTGAAACCGGGTGACGCGTACAACAACGACATGGACGCGAGCGAGACGGTCAAGACGGTCAGCGCCAGGGCGATGGTGCCGGCGGGACCGATCCGGTCCGCGGCGTACCCGCCGAGGATGACGCCGGCGAAGCTGGCGATTCCGCCGACGAGGAGCACGAGGCTGATCGCTTCGCCTTCCGCGCCGAAACCGGCGTACAGATCGGCGATATAGGTGTACACCGAGAAGATGGCGATGCCCCACAGCAGCGTCGTAAACAGGGCGGACAAGATCGCCGGCCGTCCCAGATAAGCGAGCCGTTCCTTCAGCGTCACCGCGCCGGTGGACGGGATGACCGGGAAGCGTCCGCGGACGAGCGCCGCCGCCAGCAGGGAGCCGGCGGCCACCGCCCAGAACGGCATCGTCCAATCCGAGGCGAAGGCCAGATAGGTACCGGCCGGAACGCCCAGGATCAGCGACACGGTCTGGCCGCCGATGACCGCCGACAGCGCGCGCCCGCGCTTGTCGGGCTCCGCCAGGGCGGCCGCGGCGGCGGCCGCGGCCGGCGCGAACAGGCCCGCCGCCGCGGCCGCGATGATCCGTCCCGCGAGCGTCACCCCGTAAGACAACCCAAGGCCGCAGACGACATTCCCCGCGGCGAACAGCAGCAGCGACCCGACCAGCAGCCGTCTCCTCTCCGCCCGTCCCGTGAGCGTCATCAACACGGGCGAGCCGATGGCGTACACGAGCGAGTATACGGTGACCAACTGTCCGGCTGTGGACACCGAAACATGGAACGCATCGGCCATTTCGGGAAGCAATCCCGCGATCATGAACGTTTCCGTGCCGATCACGAACGAGCCGAGCGCCAGTAACAAGATGCGAATATTCAACCCGATTCCCCCTTATCGTATCCGTTATGCGCTCACATCGTCTGACCGCTGTCCGCCGTGATGATCTGCCCGGTCATCGCTTCCTGTTCCAGAACGGCGCAAATCAACTGCGCGATGTCTTCGGGTTCCGCGATGCGCTGCAGCAGCAGCCGGGGCGCGAGCCGCTTCATCTGCTCCTCCCGCCCGGCCCACCACCGCGTCGCGACGGCGCCCGGCACGACGCAGTTGACGCGGATATGGGGCTTCAGCGCGTGCGCCAGCGATTTCGTCAGCCCGTGCACGGCCGCCCTGGAAACGGCGTAGGGCAGGGAGGAGCCGAGCCCCGTCAGACCGGCGATGCTGCCGACGTTGACGATCGCGCCCTGCCGGTTCGCGATCATGTACGGCGCGACCGCCCGCGCGCAGAAGAACATCCCTTTGACGTTGACGGCGTACAGCTCGTCCCACACTTCTTCGTCCGCGGCTTCCAGATCGTCGAAGGGCAGATGCCGGGTAATGCCCGCGTTGTTCACGAGCGCATCCACCGATCCCAAATCGCGCGCGATCGCGGCGACCATCCCGCGGACTTCGTCTTCCCTGGACACATCGGCCAGGACGGCCAGGGCGAGACCGCCCGCCTGCCGGATCGCCCGCACCGTATCTTCGGCTTCGTCCTTCGACCGGGAATAATTGACGGCAACGGCCGCGCCGCGCTTCGCGAGCGCGAGGCTCGTCGCCCTGCCGATTCCCGTTCCGCCTCCCGTCACCAGCACCACCTTGTTCCGCAACTCCATCGTTCAACGCTCCTTTTTTCGGGTCTCGATCCGATTCCCATTTTAAAGCGGTGTTGTGATTTTGGAAAATTGAATATAATAAAATAAATGTTCAAAATTATTGAATCGGGAGCGATTCGGATGGATCTGAAATCGATCAAAACCTTTCACCTGATCGCGAAATACGAAAGCTTCATCCGCGCGGCGGAAGAGCTGAATTACTCGCCATCCGCGGTGACGATGCAGATGCGCAAGCTGGAATCGGATCTGGGCGTGCCGCTCATCGAGCGCGGCAAGCCGTTCCGTCTGACGGAAGCGGGCAGGCTGTTCCGGGAGCAGAGCCTGCCCCTGATCCGGCATATGGAGCAGCTTCAGGCCATCATGGCGGACTGGGAGACGGGCGAGGCCGGGCACGTCAGGCTCGGCGCGACGGAGCCGACGGCCAGCCACCGGCTGCCGGATCTGCTGAATACCTTTCTGCGGCGGCATCCGCACATCCGGATCTCCGTGGACATCGCCGACACGCCGACGCTGACCGACCGGGTGTTGAAAGGGGATGTCGATCTAGCGCTTTGTTCTTCGCTGGAGACGGGAGATGAGCTTTACTACGAGGCGCTGTTCAAGGAGCCGTTCGCGGCGCTGCTGCCGGAAGACCATCCGCTTGCCGGGAAGGCGGCCATCGACGCGCGCGATTTCCGCGAGCACCGGCTGCTTGTGACGTCGGCGGCGTGCCCGTATCGCCGAAAGCTCGAGATGACGCTCAAGGAAGCGGGCAACGTGCCGACGGACGTGATGGAGATCGGGAGCATGACGGCGCTGAAGCATTATGTCGCGAGCGGACTCGGCATCGCCCTGGTGCCCGAAATTTCGCTCGAGCCGCTTCCCCCGGGGACGGTGGTTCGTCCGCTCGCAGGGGATTTGTCCATCGACATGGCGTTCGGCATGCTGTATCCGAAGACGGGCGCTCCGTTCACGCGGGCGGCGTCCAGGTTGTACCGGTTCCTCAAGGATGAACTTCGTCAAAACGCATTGAACCCGATCGCCGTCTCCGACGGCTCACCAATAGAAAGCCGGTGAGCGTGCTGAAAGCGGCGAAGGCCCTCCGGAGCGCGGATCGGCGATAGCATGGAATTGACAAAAGACTCCGGCGCCGGATTATACTGGACGATGAAGGGAGGAGATCGGAGTGGCAAAGCAATTTGCCCGATTAACTGCCCGCTCATGCAAAGCCTGATGATTGGGGCGATACTTTGCATGGGCTGAATCTTCATCGCCTTGCCTCGGTTCGTTTCAAGGCATCAGGCTTTGCACCTTGATTTTGCATGACAAAAATTAAGGAGTGGGCCATCGGCGTCTCCGCCGTCATGGCGCTGACGCTGCTGCTCGCGTTCCGGCTGCCGGCCGCATCCGGCGGCGGGCAGGCCGCCGGGGCGCGGCAGGACTGAAGCTTGTTCATAGCAAGGAAGCCCGCCGTCATGGCGGGCTTCTCCCGTTTCAGCGGGAATCTGTGCGTCACGGCGATGGCGGCACGGAACCCGGAGACGGCGCATCGCGGGACAGAAGCCTCCGGATCTCTTCCGGCATGAACCTGTAGGACTGCCCGCAGATGCGGCACAGAATTTCAACGGGTTCGTTTCGTTCGCAGGCCGCGGCCAGCTCGCCGGTTCCCAACGCATGCAGCATGGGAAGCATCATCGCTTTGGAGCAGCCGCAGTACGCTTGCACCCGGACTTCATCCAAAACGTCAATGTCGTCAAACAGAAGGAACGGCAGCTTCCGGAACGCACCGCCTTCCGCATTTGAAAGCGAAATATGCGGCAGTCGCCGCGCCGCTTCCCGGATGCGGTCCATCAATCCTTCCGGCGCGCCGGGAAGCAGCTGCGCCAGAACGCCGACACCCGTCCGGACGCCGCCGTCGTCATCATAGTCGATATGAATCGCGAAGTGGGTCGGCGTCTGCTCGCTCTGGTTGAAATAATGCGTCAGGTCATCGACGATGTTCCGGCGGGGCATGTCCGTAATGCCCGTCACGTTCCGGTTCATGCCCACATCCTTGACCATCTGGATGAACCCTCTGTCGCCGATGAGCTGCGGGACGGACAGCCTGTCCAGATCTTCGGGAGCCGCGTTCAGCCATCCTTCGCCCAGATGCCCGCGCACGTTGCCCAGGGCGTCGACATCGGCATACCAGGCGCATCCCGGGCGGCTCGCCTTCACTTTCAGGCTGAGGCGCTGATGATCTTTGAGCGTTCCCGAGAGCAGGCTCGCGGCCGAGACGGTCAGGGCGAACGCATGACGCACCCGTCTGCTTCTGACGGCGGGCCGGCGGCAGATGGTGTTCAGCAGGTCCGCATTGTTCACGAAAAAGATGCGGGCTTGCCGGCGACAGGCCAATGTTTTGATCAACAGATTCTCCGCTGCCATGATTCCGCCCCCTTGAGGACATGATCGGTCGGAGCCGATTATAAATCCTGACGCAGCGTCAGGTTCAAGATCCAATTATGCCTGCGGGGAGGGAACGATTGTGTCCGAGCGAGGCTGGACGATCGGCAAGCTGGCGAAGCGGGCCGGGCTCACCGTCCGCGCGCTGCATCATTATGACCGGATCGGCCTGCTGACCCCTTCGCAATATACCGAGGGGGGACACCGGCTGTATTCCCTGGACGATCTGGTGAAGCTCCAGCAGATTGTGTCGCTCAAGGAGCTGGGGTTTCGCCTGAAAGAGATCAAAGCCATTCTGGACGATCCCGGATATGACCCGGCGGAAATGCTTGAGTTGCAGCTTTCCCGTCTGGACGAACAGATTCGGACGTTGGTCGGACTGCGGGATAAGCTGCGCGCGCTGCGCGGGCATTTCCGCGCGGGGAAGAAGGCGGCCGGCGAGCAGTTCCTGACGGTCATGCGCATGATGAACATGGCGCGAAGTCCGCATTTTACGGCCGGGCAGATCCATGATCTGAGCGAACGGTACTTGGCTGCGGGGCATGATGAGGACAAGCAGGCCGAGATCCGGCGGATGCTGGACGAATTCCGAAGCTGCCGCGATACGGGGAAGACGCCGGATGATCCCGGCGTGCTGGCGTTGGCGCGGCGCTGGAAGGAGGTCATGGACGCGCTCGACCTGGCAAGCCCCGGGCTTGTCCGGTCCGCGGAGCGGTATTACAAGGAGAACCCCGAGGATGGGCTGATTTACGGCCTGGACCGGGAGCTGTATTTGTTTATTAAAAAATCTTTGTCGCGAGTTGTCACAGATTCGTCCTCCGGCCTGTCATAGGGGTAAGACGAAAGACGGAGGGTGATTGCTGTGACACAATCGAAAATCGTTATCATCGGCAGCGGCATTGCCGGGCTGGTAGCGGCCTGCGATCTCGCCAGGGCGGGGAAGCCGGTCGTCGTGCTGGAGAAAGCGGAGAAATTCGGGGGACGGGCGATGACCATTCAGAAGAACGGCGCCTTGTTCAACCTCGGCGGCCACGCGTTGTACCGCGGCGGGGCGGCGGACCGGATATTCCGGGAATTCGGGCTTGCGCTGAGAGGCGGCAGCCCCACGCTCAATGTGTCCGTCCTCTGGAACGGAAACGTGATGCCGCTGACCCGGTTCCTGTTCAGCGGCCGCTTCACCTGGTCCGCCAGGGTCGAACTGACGCGGGCGCTTGCGAAAATCATGCGCCTCGATCCGTCTGCCGACGATGTCATGAACATCAATCTCCGCACGTGGATCGAAGAACATTTCCGCGAGCCGATGGGCCGGAATCTCCTCTACTCGCTGGTCCGCACCGGCACCTTCACCAACGCGCCCGACCGGCAATGCGCCGGAACGGCGCTCGGGCAGGTCCGCCGATCGCTCCGTCCCAATTCGGTGCTCTACGTGGAAGGCGGATGGCAGTCGATCGTCGATCAATTGCGGGAAGCCGCGGTCCGGGCGGGAGCGGAACTGGTCCCTTCGGCCGGCGTCGCCGCCATCGAGCATGACGGGCAGGTCCGCGGGCTGCGCCTGACCGACGGTTCGCAGATCGAAGCCGGGCATGTCATCGCCGCCGTGCCGCCGTCCGAAACGTTCCGCCTCGTGCGGGATGCGGAGCGGACTGCGCTGCGGATCTGGAAAGATCAGGCGATACCGGCGACGGTCGCCTGCCTGGATCTGTGCCTCAGACGGCTGCCGGCTCCGCGCAACCGGGTCGTGTTCGGCATTGACGAACCGGTGTTTTTCTCCAACCATTCCGGACCGACGCCTTCGCTGGCGAAGGAAGGCTATGTGGTGCACGCGGTCAAATATCACGGCATCGGGGAACATGATCCGCGCAAGGACGAGGCGATGCTGGAGCGGGCGATGGACGCCATTCAGCCGGGTTGGCGGAAGGAAGTCATCGCGCGCCAGTACTACCCGAACTTGACGGCCGTGTACGATTACAGCCACATTGACCGCCTGGACCGTGCGCCGGGACCGGCCGTGCCGCAAGTGCGCGGACTCTACGTCGCGGGCGACTGGGCCGGCCACGGGGAGCTGCTGGTCGACGCGGCGGCGGCGAGCGGAAGACGGGCGGCGCTGAAGCTGCTGGACGACCTCCGGACGGAGAATGTTTCGCGCCTTCATGTCGCCTCGGCAGGAAGATGAGCGTCCGCGGAGAAATAGAAATTGGATATTACAGGAAAGTGTGGCGATGGCCGTGCCGGGCGATGACGCGTATCAGGAATCGGTGTACAAGTCGCTGAAGCCGCTGCTGTTCTCGCTGGCTTACCGGATGCTCGGGAGCGTCATGGACGCCGAAGATGTCGTGCAGGAATCGTTCATGGCGCTGGAACGGACGGGGTCGGACCATATCGCCAACGTCCGCGCCTATCTGTGCAAGACGGTGACCAACCGATGCCTCAATCTTCTGCAGTCGTCCGCGAAGAAGCGGGAACTGTATCAGGGCCCGTGGCTGCCCGAACCGCTCATCGGCGAGCCCGGCCGGACTCCGGAGGCGGACGATCCGCTGCAGTCCTACGTGCACAAGGAATCGCTCGCTACGGCCTACATGCTGCTCCTGCAGCAGTTGTCCTACGTGGAGCGGGCCGTGTTCCTGCTGCGCGAGGTGCTGCAGTACGACTACGACGAGATCGCCGACATCGTCGGCAAGAGCAGCGTCAACTGCCGGCAGATTTACCATCGCGCGAAGCGCAGCCTCGGCAGCCGCGCGTCCGAAGCGCGGGGAGAGGTTCCTCCGGCGGATTCGGCCGCGGCCGCTCCGGCCCGGCTGGTCGAGCAGTTCGTGCACGCCCTGGCGAATGCCGACGTCGACCGGCTGATGCATTTGCTGTCGGCGGACACCGCGCTGACGATGGACGGCGGCGGCAAGGTGACCGCGCTGCCGCGCACGGTCGTCGGCAGCAAGCGGATCGCCGTCTTCATGGCGACGATGCCCGACGTGCTGCCGCCGGACGCGGCTTTTCATCTGGCCGAAGTCAACGGCCTGCCCGGCGTCGTCGTGCAGTCGCAGGGGCAGACGATCGGCGTCGCTTCCTTCGACTACGCGGGCGGCCGCATCGCGGCGATCTACATCGTCGTCAATCCGGATAAGCTGCGCCATGTGGCGCTGATGCAGGGGGGACATTCATGAGCAGATTTCGCATGCTCGACGAACTGCTGAACCGACTTACGGAGGACAAACTGCCGGGCTGCGCGTGCGTCGTGTCGCGGCACGGGAAGGTGCTGTATGAAGGCTATGCCGGTTCGGCCAACCTGGAGCAGGGAAAGCCGATCACGCCCGATACGGTGTACCGCCTGTTCTCGATGACGAAGGTGGTCGTATGCACGGCGGCGCTGATGCTGTATGAGCGCGGGCATTTCCTGCTGGACGATCCGCTCGCCGCGTACATTCCGGAATACGAGGGACCGTCGGTGGTCCGGAAGCTGCCGGACGGCGGGATCGACTATGAGCCCGCCGGGAATCCGATTCGCATCAAGCACCTGTTCACCATGACGTCCGGAATGCCTTACCACTTCGGCGACTCCGAACCGGAGCGGAAAATCCGCCGGGTGCTCGACGAGCTGCGGGAGACGCACGGCAACTACGATCTGCAGACGGAAGTGCGGGCGATGGCGAAGGCGCAGGTGCCGCTCGCCTTCGAACCCGGAACCCGCTGGCTGTACGGCTACAGCCATGATGTGCTCGGCGCGCTGATCGAAGTCATCTCCGGGAAGACGCTCGGACGGTTTCTGCAGGAGGAAATTTTCGATCCGCTGGGAATGAAGGACACCGGCTACCGCTTCAAGGGCGATATTGCGGAACGGATGGCGTCCGTGTATCAGAAGTCGGAAGACGGCAAGCTTGTCGAAGTGCCCGGACCGATCGATATTCTCCATCATCCGGAGGCGAAGTACGAGGGAGGCGGCGTCGGCCTCTATTCCACGGCCCGGGATTATGCGGTCTTCACGCAGATGCTCGCCTGCGGCGGCGTGTACAACGGCGAGCGCATCATCGGGCGGAAGACGATCGAGCTGATGCGGCGGAACCACCTGAACGAGCAGCAGATGAACGACTTCGCCAACGGGCATCATGCCGGCTACGGCTACGGGCTCGGCGTGCGGACGCTTGTCGATCCGGCCGCGGCGGGCGCCAACAGCTCCATCGGTGAATTCGGGTGGAGCGGAGCCGCCGGCACCTGGACGTCCATCGATCCGGCCGAAGGCGTGTCGATCGTCTTCATGCAACAGATGTATCCTTCGATCTACGACGAGTATGTCCATCACCGCGTGCGCAACGCGGCGTACGCGTGCATCGATTGATCCCAAGCAATTGCAGCCCGCATCCGATTGCCGGATGCGGGCTGCTTCGTTCCTCATGCGCCTTACGCCGGCGACGCGCCGCTCGCTTGCTCGAGCAGCTTCGCTTTCCGCCAGCCCCCGAACTTGTAGTACAGGGCGTTGAGCAGCGCGGCCATCGCGAAGCTGGCCGGGAAGCTCCACCAGACTGCATCGAGGCCGTAATAATTCCCGAGTACCGAAGCGAGCGGGATGCGGATGATCATAAGGGCGATGAACGAGATGATCATCGGCACCATGACGGCCCCCGCCGAGCGGACGACGCCGGCCATCACGTTGAAGATGCCGAAAATGATAAACGACCAGAGCGTCAAGTTGTTGATATGCATGCCGATTTCAATTGCGCCGGCGTCCCCCGACAGGAACAGGCTGACCGTCTCGCGGTTGAACAGCAGCAGGATGAGCACAAGCGCGCCGGTCAGCAGCACGTTGAAACCGATGCCGACGCCGGTAATGCGGCCCACCCGATCCCAACGGCGCGCGCCGATGTTCTGCGCCGCCATCGAGGTGGCCGCGCCGCCGATGGCCAGTGCGGGCATCTGGACATAGCTCGAGATCTGGTTCGCGATGCCGAACGCGGCCGTCGCCTCGGTGCCGTAGCCGTTCACGATATGGATGAGCAGCAGGTTGCTCAGCGACACGATCACCATGTTGAGGCCCATCGGGATGCCTTTCTGGATCGTCAGCTTGACGATCCGCCAGTTCATGCGCAGCAGGTGCAGTTCGTCCCGCGTTATCCGCAGGAAGTATTGCTTGCCGTACAGATACGCCAGAAGCAGAATCAGGCTGACGAACTGGGCGATCAGCGCGGCCGTCGCGGAACCGGCGATGCCCATCTCGGGGAACGGGCCGTATCCCCGGATCAGCAGCGGATTGAGTCCGATGTCCAGCACGGTGGACAGCAGCAGGAAATAGAACGGCGTCTTCGAATCGCCGGCGCCGCGCATGACGGCCATGATCAGGTTGAAGCCGAACATGAACGGCGTGCCCGCGAACATGATGCGCGTGTAGATCACCGCCATGTCCATGGCTTCCTCCGGCGTGTTCAGCAGCTCGAGGATGAGCGGCGAGAACAGGATGCCGAGCGCGCCGGTGATGATGGACAGGATGAAGAAAAAGCTGGTGCTGGTGCCGACGACTTTTTTCGCTTCTTGAATCCGCTGCGCTCCCAGATTCTGCCCCAGCAGGATGACCGACGCCATCGAGATGCCGAAGATGGCGCTGATCAGGAAGAACATCAGAAAGTTCGCGTTGGACGTTGCCGCCAGGGCTGTCTCGCCGAGCAGGCGGCCGACCCAGATCGAGTTGATGGAACCGTTCAGCGTCTGCAGCACATTGCCGAGCAAGATCGGCAGCGAAAAGACGAACAGCGTTTTGGCGATCGGCCCTTCCGTCAGGCTGGGCGCGGCCGCCTTGGACCGTGACGTTGGCATGGTATGTGCGGTCTCCTCTTTCCCCTCGGGACAAACGCCCTTATTCTCCAGCTATTATACACCCGGCGAGGGGAGAAATGGAAATGCAGCCGGGACCGCATCTGGAGCGTTCCGGCCGGCTCATGCGGTGCCGGAGAACATTTTCCGGTATTGATTGGCGCTGACGCCGGTGTACGCTTTGAATTTCTTGTAGAACCAGTCCAGGTCCGAATAGCCGACTTCGCTTGCGATCTCATACACTTTCAGGTGCGTATGCGCAAGCAGCGATTTGGCCTTTTCCATGCGCTGCCGCAGCAGATACTCGTTGAACGTCATATTCTCGTGTTCTTTGAATTTCTGCCCCAGATAAGAACAGTTGAAGTGCAGGATGCGGGCAATCTCTTTCAGGGTAATGTTCTCGTGCAGCGAATCCCGAACGTACGTTTTCACCTGATCGATGATGCCGGATGGAGAAGAAAGCGCTTGCGTATTTTCGCCGGACAGGCCGGACGGATAAGCGGAAGCGGTTTCGATTTCGCTTTTGACGGTTTGCAGGCTTCGCAGCAGCTCGTCGGACGATACCGGGTCGGGCAAATAGTCGCTGACCTTGTAACGCATCGCTTTCCGGGCCAGATGGAAACTTTTCCTTCCGCCGACGAGAATGATCGGGATGCGGCTTTTCTGACGGATCTGGTCGCACAACTGCATGCCGCGGGTGTACTCGCGCCGAATGTTGATCAGCACAAGCGAGAACAGGCGCCGGGACATCAAAGACATGGCGTCCGCAGACGTCTCGGCCCATCCTTCCACGGCAAATCCCCAGCGGTTCCGCTCGATCATCTTCTTGATTTTTTCCCTCGAATGATCATTCGGATCAACCAGCAGCACCGGATGCATGATGTTCGCCCCCTGCCCATCATTATTCGGAGCCCGTCGTCTCGAGGAATGACGACGCTGTCAGTTTTCATTATGGAAACCGCACGGAACACCGACAATGTGCTTTTCTTTGCATTGCTCGCCGTTGTTTACCTGTTGCTCCGAAGTTCGGCTTCGAAGTCCGGCGCAAGGCGGGTCTGCCGGTTTTGGTCCTATCGTTTGCCGGGTGAAAGATCTGGTGTCCGTCCGGTTGTTGCCTCTCGTTTGTAAGCGCTAGACTCTTTGGCGAAGTCAACCGAACGAGGGGGATTCGAAATGCGGATTCGCACCATGGCCATGCTGCTGTGCGCATTGCTCCTGCTGCTGGCCGCATGCAGCGGAGGCGGCTCGAGCAATAACGGCAACAATGACAGCACCGGTTCGTCCGGAAACGAGACAACCGTCGACACGGAGACCGGGGGCGAGCCGGTCGACGAAACGGAGGACATGGAGGATGACGTGTACCGGACGCCGGAGATGGATTTCGATCTGGGCGGCAAGACGATCCGGATCGTGTCGTGGTGGGACATGACCATTCCGGAAGACAATCCGGACAACATCCAGCGGAAACAAAACCTGGAAGAGTTGATGGCCAAGCACAACTTCAAGGTGGAATATATTGCGATCGATTACGGCGAATATCAGCAGAAAGTGACGGCGTCGCTGCTCGCCGGCGAACCGATCGGCGAGATCGTCCGGCTGGGCAAGACGTACACCGTGCCGGCGCTGGTCAAGCAGGATCTGCTCTGGCCGATCGACGAGTACACGAAGAACGCCAACGCGTTCAACCAGAAAGTGACGAATGAATACTACACCTACCAGGGCAGAGGCTACGGATTTTCCGAAAACCACGCCAACCTGGTCCAGGGCATTTTCTACAACCGCACGCTGATGAATCAGCTCGGCATCAAACCGCTGCAGGAATATGTCAACGAAGACAACTGGAATTGGGACACGTTCATCCAGGTGGCCAAGGACGCCAACCGGGATACGAACAACGACGGCAAGCTGGATACCTGGGGCCTCGCCAACCGGGGGCTGCTCGAATTCGCGCTCGCTTCCAACAATACGTCGCTCACGAAGGATGACAAGCAAAATCTCGATGATCCGAAAACGCTCGAGTCGCTCAACTTCGTCTCGCGTCTCGTAACCGAACAGGTGAGCAGACCGACGGAAGGCGGCGACTGGACGGAGCCCGGCCAGTTCTTCCGCCAGGGCAACACGCTGATGTACGCGGGCGCGCTGTGGGAACTCAGCGGCATCAAGACGGATATGCCGGACGCCGACATCGGCTTCGTGCCGTTCCCGAAGGGGCCGAGCGCGACGGGGTACCATTCCTTCGAGGCGCTGTACCAGGCGCTCACGATCCCGAAGGCCATTCCGAATCCCGAACAGCTCATGTATATCTGGGAGAAAATCAACGACATCGATTCGGTCTACGATTACCCGGACCAAGGCTGGTACGAGACGCTGTTCACGAACGAAGACGACATCAACAACGCGAGAATGGTCGCGCCCAACATGCTCGTGCTGGATCACCATACTTTCCCGAACCTCGGCTTCTACGATTTTGACGGCGAGCTGAACAGCGGCGTGTCGGTATCCACCGTCGTTGAAAAATACAAACCGGTGTTCCAGGCGGCCATCGACGAAGTGTACGGATCGTAGAGACGCGCGAACGGAACGGTGACCGACAGTCCCCGCATAGAACGCTTCTATCCGGGGACTGTCGTCCAATTTCGATCTTGTGTTGCGGGAGAGGAGAATGGTGAACATCCGCAAGAAGAGGTACGTGTACCTTGCACTCGCGCTTGCCGTTCTTTTTTTGTCTGTATGGATGTTTAACCGTTCGGATGGCTCCGGCAGCGGCGGGCGCGTCCGGGCGATGGCCGATTTCGTCGCCGTGACGGAAGACGGCGCCGGGAACGGTTATGACCGTTACCTGGCCGGACATGCCGGCGCGGAACGGCCGGACGACGTGATCCGCATCGAGGGGGAGGACTTTGCCGAGACCGTCGGTGACGGCTTCGCGGTTGCGGACCGCTACGAGGGGCTCGACGGAACAGCCGTCCTGACGCCGGAGACCGGCTCGATCAGTTGGGACGTTCCGGTCAGCCGCCCGGGACTGTACAACATCCGCATTCACTATTACCCGATTCCGGGCAAAAGTTCGGCCATCGAGCGGTCGTTCAGCATCAACGGCGACATTCCTTTCAAAGGGGCGGAGCTGCTGCTGTTCGACCGGACATGGGGCAACCGGCACGATGCGATCCGCAGGGACGACCGGGGGAATGACCTGCGGCCGACCCAGGTCGAGAAACCGGCGTGGCGGCTTGCGTCGTTCACGGACAGCGAAGGGGATGTCGACGAGCCGTACTTGTTCCATTTCGAGCGGGGCGTGCAGCGCGTCACCCTGACGGCTTTGCGGGAGCCGATGGCCATCGACTACATCGAGCTGTACCAGGAGCCCGAGCTCAGGCCGTACGAAGAGGTCAGGAAAGGTTATGAAGCGGACGGGCTGCAGCCGTCCGACAATCAACTCGTGATCCTTCAGGCGGAGGATGCGGTGCTGAAGTCGTCGCCGACCCTGTATCCGCTGGCCGACCGGTCAAGTCCGTCGGTCGTGCCCTATCACGTCTCCAAGATCCGGATCAACACCATCGGCGGATTGAACTGGAAGCTTCCCGGTCAGTGGATCGAATGGGAGTTCGAAGTGGAAGAGGACGGCTTGTACCATATCGCGCTGAAGCGCAAACAGGACCAGCTGCGCGGCCTGTTCGCCACCCGCGGCATCATGATCGACGGACAGTATCCGTTCCGGGAAATGAAGCGGGTCCGTTTTGATTTCGACATGAAATGGAGAACGGACGTCCTGGGCGGGGATGAGCCTTATTTGTTTTATCTGGCCAAAGGCAAGCACCGGCTTCGCATGCAGGTGACCCTCGGCGAGATCGCGCCGCTCATCCGGACGATCGAGTCGAGCGTGCTGGAGCTGAACGAGTTGTACCGGAAGATCGTGATGATCACGTCCAACACGCCGGACCCGTACCGCGACTATCAATTGGAGAAGCGGATTCCCGACATGCTGGACGTGCTCGGGAAGCAAGCCGGCACGATCCGCAGCGTGGCCGATTACCTGGAACAGACGACGGGCGAACGGAGCGACAAAGTCGCCGTTCTCCATACGATGGTCCGCCAACTGGAAGAAATGGCGGAGCATCCGGAGACCGTCGCCAGACGCCTCAATTCCTTCAAGATCAATGTCGGCGCCCTCGGCACCTGGCTGCTGACCGTGCGGGAGCAGCCGCTGACGCTCGATTATCTGGTCATCTATTCTCCCGACCGGAAACCGCCACGCGCGGAAGCGACGCTGCTGGACCGGATCCGGCACGAACTCGGCTCCCTGGTCGCCTCGTACACGGAAGATTACGACAGCATCGGCAACATCGGCGGCGGGGATCGTTCGATTACGGTATGGATTACGACGGGGCGGGACCAGGCGCAGGTGCTCAAAGGGCTGATCGACGACTATTTTACGCCCGAGACGGGCATCGCCGTGAAGCTCAGGCTTGTGCCGGCGGGGATTCTGCTCCCGGCCACATTGGCCGGCGAAGGTCCGGACGTCGCGCTGCAGGTCGGTGAAGAAGTGCCGGTGAACTACGCCATGAGAAGCGCGGCGATCGACCTGTCCGCGTTTCCCGACTTTGCGGAAGTGGCGGCGCGGTTCCGCGAAAGCGCCTTGACGCCTTACCGGTACAACGGCGGCGTGTACGCGCTGCCGGAGCAGCAGACGTTCCCGGTGCTGTTCTACCGCAAGGACGTGCTGGAGGAGCTCGGTCTGACGCCTCCCGAGACCTGGCAGGACGTCTATCACATGATCTCCGTGCTGCAGAAGAAAAACATGGAGTTCTACCTGCCGCTCGAGAACACGCTGAACAACGCGAACCTGGTGCCGAACGCGGCGTTCGCCATGCTGCTGTATCAGAACGGCGGCGAGTTCTACACGGACGACCAGAAGCGCAGCGCGCTGGACTCGGATACGTCCATGGACGTGTTCAAAAGGTGGACGCAGTTCTACACCAGCCACAAGTTTCCGCTGACCGCCGATTTCCCGAACCGGTTCCGGACGGGCGAGATGCCGATCGGCATAGCGGATTATACGATGTACAACATGCTCTCGGTATTCGCGCCGGAAATCAAGGGGTTGTGGGAATTCACCCTCGTCCCCGGCACGGTGCGGGAGGACGGAACCGTCCATCATGATGTGGCCAGCCACACCACCGCCGCCGTGATGCTCCGGCATGTGAAAGACAGGGACGCGGCCTGGGCGTTCCTGAAATGGTGGACGGACAAGGACACGCAGATGATGTACGGCCGCGAGATGGAGGCGCTCATGGGCGAGGCGGCGCGCTATCCGACGGCGAATGTCGAGGCGCTCGCGGAATTGCCGTGGCCGGTCAAGGATTACGAGAAGTTGGAAGAGCAGTGGGAATGGGTCAAAGGCATTCCGCAAGTGCCGGGCGGGTACTTCACCGGCCGGCATCTGGACAACGCGTTCCGCCGGGTGGTCAACGCGAACGAGAATCCCCGCGAAGCCTTGTCGGATTATGTGCTGTATATCAATGACGAAATCGCGCTGAAGCGCAAAGAGTTCAATTTGCCTTGAGCAGCCGGGGGTGCAGTCCATGCAAGCAGAGACGGCCCGGCACACCGTGCCCGGCCTTGCCCGTGCGGGGAAGCCGTCGCGACTGGCCGGTCTGATGCGCGAACTGAAACGAAACCGACATTATTACATCCTGATCGGTCCGTACATGCTCATTTTCTTCACCTTCACGGTCATTCCGGTCGTGGTGTCGATGGGGCTCAATTTCTTCTATTTCAACATGCTCGAATTTCCGCGATTCGTGGGGTGGCAGAACTACACGCGGCTTTTTCTGGACGACGACATCTTCATCATCGCCTTGAAGAATACGTTCATTTTCGCGCTCATTACCGGTCCGGTCAGTTATCTCGCCTGCTTCCTGTTCGCATGGATCATCAACGAGCTGTCGCCCAAGATCCGGGCTTTCATGACGCTGGTGTTCTACGCGCCGTCAATATCCGGGAACGTGTTCTTCATCTGGCTGATCCTGTTCTCGGGCGACAGCTACGGTTATTTGAACGGCTTTCTGATGCGGTACGGTTTCATTCTGGAGCCGATCCAATGGCTGACGAACGAGAAGTACATTTTGTCCATCGTCATCATCGTCCAGTTGTGGCTCAGCCTCGGCACCAGCTTCCTCGCCTTCATCGCCGGATTTCAGACGATCGACAAGACGCTGGTCGAGGCGGGAGCGGTGGACGGCATCAAGAACCGCTGGCAGGAGCTGTGGTTCATCACGCTTCCTTCCATGCGGCCGCAGCTCATGTTCGGCGCCGTCATGCAGATCACCGCTTCCTTCGCCGTCGCCGATATCTCGATCGCGCTTGCGGGCTTCCCGAGCGTCAACTATGCGGCGCACACCGTGGTCACCCATCTCATGGACTACGGCACGATCCGCTTCGAGATGGGCTATGCGTCCGCCATCGCGACGGTGCTGTTCCTCATCATGATCGGGACGAACCTGATGACGCAGAAGCTGCTGCGGAAGGTGGGAGAATGACGATGGCCTACAAGCTGTGGCTGGCCTTTCGCGTTCGCAGAAGGCTGAACCGCTCGTTCACCGTCAGTTTGATCCTGTTCGCTTTTCTCGGCGCATTCGGCTGCTTCTCGGCGATTCCGCTCATCTACGCGGTGAACAACGCGTTCAAGCCGCTGGACGAACTGTTTATTTTTCCGCCGCGGATTTTCGTGCGAAATCCGACCCTGGACAATTTCTACGACCTCGTGGCCCTGATGGGGAACTCCTGGGTGCCGCTGTCGCGGTACATCGCCAACACGCTGCTCATCACGATCATCGGGACGGCCGGACATATTCTGCTGGCCTCCATGGCGGCCTATCCGCTGGCGAAATACCGCTTCCCGGGGTCCCGGACGCTGTTCTCCATCGTGGTGCTGTCGCTCATGTTCTCGGGCCATGTCACCGCCATTCCCAACTACATGGTCATGTCCTGGCTCGGATGGATCAACACGCTCGCGTCGATCATCGTGCCGTCGCTCGCCTTCTCGCTCGGCCTGTTCCTGATGAAGCAGTTCATGGAGCAGATTCCGGACGCGCTGCTGGAAGCGGCCAAGATCGACGGGGCGAGCGAATACCGGATTTACTGGAGCATCGTCATGCCCAACGTGAAGCCGGCGTGGCTGACGCTCATGATCCTGCAGTTTCCGATGCTGTGGGGGAGCGACGGCGGCAGCTTCATTTACAGCGAGAATCTGAAGACGCTTCATTATGCGCTGGGCCAAATCTCGCTGGGCGGCATCGCCCGGGCGGGCGTCGGGGCGGCGGTCGCGCTCATTCTGATGATCGTGCCGATCACGCTCTTCGTCATCTCCCAGAGCACGTCATTCAGACGATGGCTTCATCCGGGATGAAAGATTAGGAAGGGGCGGCGCAGGATGCGGATGAGCATGCGAATCAGGCACATTGTTGTCCTCCTGGCGCTGACCGGTCTGCTCGGGCCCTGCATCGGCACAGCGGCCGCCCGGGCCGACGGCGTCCCCGTGACGTACAACTACTCCTTCTGGGGAGAGACCGTCAGTTCGCCCGCGCCGTATTTGCCGGCCGCGCTGCTGAACGGCCGGGAGCTCGGCGTCGGGCCGTTCAAGGAGCCGAACGATCTGCTCGTCACGCCGGACGGAGACATCTATGTGGCGGATACCGGCAACAACCGGATCGTCGTGCTGGACCGGCAGCTTCGGACGAAAGGCGTCATCGATTCCTTCGTCCGGGACGGACAGCCGGATGCGTTCTTGGGCCCCCAGGGGATCTTCGTGACGGAAGAGAAGCACCTGCTGATCGCCGATACGGGAAACCGGCGCGTCGTTCATCTGGACGACCGGCTCCGCCCGGTGAAGGTGATCGAGTCGCCCGAATCCGAACTGCTGCCGGCCCATTTCGAGTTTCAACCGGTGCGGGTCGCCGCCGATATGGCGGGTCGGCTGTACGTGCTGGCGGTCGGGGTGTTCGACGGTTTCATGGAGTTCAACGCCGACGGAACGTTCACGTCCTTCATCGGCGCCAATCGCGTATGGGTCGATCCGATCGAGCTGTTCTGGAAGCGGATCTCGACGCGCGAGCAGCGCAGCCGGATGGTGCTGTTCGTGCCGACGGAATTTACGAATCTGGACATCAATGACGAGGGATTCATCTATGCGACGAACGGCGATCAATGGGGAGAGACGATCAAGAAGCTGAATGCGCACGGGAACGACATCCTGCGCCGGGAAGGCTATTTCAGTCCGCGGGGCGACATCCGCTACACCGTGAGCTCCGGACCGTCCCGGCTGGTGGACATCGACGTGGCGGACGGCGAAATCTACTCCGTGCTCGATGCGAAGCGGGGCCGCATCTTCACGTACAACGGCGACGGGCATCTGCTGTACGTTTTCGGCGGACTCGGGAACAAGCGGGGCGAGTTCGACACGCCCGTCGCCATCGAGCGGCTCGGGGATGATTTCCTCGTCCTGGACAAGGCGCTCGGCGAGATCACGCTGTTCCGTGTAACCGAATACGGCAGCACGCTCAATGAAGCGGTCCGAAGCTACTACCGGGGGGACGAGGAGCGGGCCGCCGAGCTGTTCCGCAAGGCGGTCGACATGAACGCGAACCTGGAGTTCGCCTACTCCGGCATCGGGAAGGCGCTGCTGCGCCAGGGCAAATATGCCGAAGCGATGCGGTATTTCAAGCTGAGCATGGATCAGCGCAATTATTCGAAGGCGTTCCAGCTCCGCCGCAAGGAAGTGCTCCGGGAGTACCTGCCCGCGGTCTTGTCCGCGGTCCTGGCGGCAACCGCCGGTCTTCTGCTGCTGAGGAAACTGGGGAAGACGCTGAGAAGGAAGGGGGCCGCAACCCTTGAGTAAAGCGCTCGTCCGGTTCCCGTTCCATCTCATTTTCCATCCGTTCGCGGGTTACTGGGAACTCAAGTACGAAAGAAGCAGGAAAGCCAATCTGATTCTTTCGTTTGCCATTCTGGTCCTGATGGCCGCAACCAACATTCTGGGCAGCCAGTACAGCGGCTTCGTCGTGCATCTGTACAATCCGGACGACATGAACAGCCTGATGGAAATCGTCTATGTGGCCGTGCCCGTCCTGTTCTGGTGCGTGGCCAACTGGTCGCTCACGACGCTGATGGACGGGGAAGGGAAGTTCGTCGAGATTTTCGCGTCCACCTGTTTTGCGCTCATCCCGATGATCCTCGTCCGTTTTCCATGGATTTGGCTGAGCAACGCGATCACGCTGCAGGAATCGGCTTTCTATTATTTCTCGGAAAGCGTCGCCGTCCTCTGGTCGCTGTATCTGCTGTTCGTCGGCAATATGACGGTGCATCAATATACGCCCGCCAAGACGGTCGTCACGATGCTGCTGACCGTGGTGGCGATCGGCTTCCTGGCGTTCATCTGTCTGCTCTTCTTCAGTCTGCTCCAGCAGATTGTCTCGTTCGTCACCGTCATTTACCAGGAGATATCTTTACGGTATTGAAGAGGGGGCGGAAAGCGCATGGTGAGAAAACCGCTGCTGATCGCGTGCCTGGCGGCCATGATCGGTCTGGCGGGCTGCCTGGGTTCCGATCCGGCAGAACGGGCGGACGAAACCGCGGGGATACCGGATGCGTTCGCGCCGGGAGCGCCGCTTGCCGCTTCATTTTCGGATGCGCGGCTGTCCGGGATGAAAGGCGTCGCCGAGAACGAATATCTGCAATTGTTCGTGGATGACCGGTCGGGCGCCATCGCCGTCCGCGACAAGCGGAGCGGGGACATCTGGCACAGCAACCCGCCCGACCGCGATCAGGACCCGGTCGCGTCCGGGATCAACAAAGACTTGCTGTCGGCGCAACTGAAACTTGACTATTACAACCGATTCGGTCAGCTCCAATCGATCAATACCTATACGGACAGCGCCGCTCACAAACAGATCGCGTTCGAACCGATCCCGGGCGGCGTCCGGGTGACCTGGCAGTTCGGCACCGCCGAACGAACGGCCGCCGATCTGCCGCAGATGCTGAGCGAAGCCCGCTTCAAGGAGCTGTCGGGCAAGCTGGACCGGACGGGGCAGCGCGCGTTGACCATCGCGTACCGGAAAGACCCCGACAAACCGGTCTATGTGCGGAACGACAGCGCGCTGAGCGGACTGCAGCTTGCCCGCACGTTCAAAGCGTTCGAAGACGCCGGCTATACGGAAGAAGATCTGCGGAAGGACATGGAGGAGCTCGGGTTCACGCAGGAGAAACCCGAGGCGCGGATCTTCCTGGCGGCGGTCGAATACACCCTGGACGGCGACAATCTCGTCGTCCATGTTCCGGTCGCCGATATCCGGTATCCCGAAGGCTTTCCCGTAGGCGAGGTTTCCGTCCTCAGCTTCTTCGGGGCGGGAGGGCCGGATGACAGGGGCTCGATCTTCGTGCCGGACGGTTCCGGCGCGCTCATTCATTTCAACAACGGGAAAACGATGGTTCCGGCATACCGGCAATCGGTGTACGGAACCGATCTGACCATGGAGCGGACCGAGGACGCGATCCGGGAGCAGGCGGTCAGGTTGCCGGTTTTCGGCGTCATCCGGGAGGGCGGAAGCGCCTTCCTCGCGATCATCGAGCAGGGAGCGTCCGTCGCGTCCATCAACGCGGATGTCGGCGGCCGGCTGAACAGCTACAACTACGTCTACCCGAGCTTCCAGGTGATCAACAAGGACGAAGTCACGCTGCAGGCGGACGATCAGCACCGTACGCTGCCGAAGTTTCAGGAACGGCCGGTGAAGACGGATTTCACGATCCGCTATGCGTTCCTGAGCGGCCGGGAGGCGTCGTATCCGGGAATGGCCCAATATTTCCAGCGCTACCTGGAGCGCACGGGCGGGCTGCCCCGGCGGCAGGCGGACCGGGAGCCGGATCGGGGGACGGACATGCCGTTCTATCTGCAACTGATCGGAAGCATCGACAAGAAGAAGCATGTCGTCGGCATTCCTTACCGGGCGCTCGAGCCGCTGACGACGTTCGAACAGGCGAAGACCATCATCCGGCAGTTGAAAGAACGCGAGATTCGGCGGATCAACCTGAAGTACGCCGGCTGGTTCAACGGCGGACTCGACCACCGCGTCCCGGAACGCATCTCGGTCGACCGGGCGGTCGGCGGAAGCCGGGGACTCCGGGAGTTCGTATCGTTCGCCCGGGAACAGGAGATTGCGTTCTTTCCGGATGTCGCCGTCGTGATGGCCCATTCGGGCGAAAACTTCAGGGAATCCAAAGACGCGGCCCGCACGCTGCGAGGCGTGCCCGCCGCCATCTATCCGCTGGATCCGGCGCTGGGCAGACGGGATGTCAACCGATCGCCGTCCCACGTCGTGTCCCCGAGACTGGTCGCTTCCTACGTCGACGACATGCTGGGCGGCATTGCCGCGTACGAGACGGGCGGCATCTCGCTGCGGGATCTTGCCGACCGTCTGAACAGCGATTACCGGAAACGCCGGACGATTGACCGCGCCGAGTCCGAAAGCATTTCCGTCCGCGCGCTGCGGCGCATTCACGAGGCGGGCCTCCGCATCATGGCCGAAGGCGGCAACGCGTACGCGCTTCCCTATGTGACGGACATTACGAACGCGCCGCTGGCGAGCAGCGGGTTCAAGATCGAAGACGAATCGATTCCGTTCTACCAGATGGTGATCCGCGGATACATCGACTATACGGGAGCGCCGTACAATCTGTCGCATTATGCGAACGACCGGCAATATGTGCTCCGCTGTCTGGAATACGGATCCGGCGTATCCTTCACCTGGATCCACGAACCGAACTACAAGGTGAAAGATACGGATCACCATGACCTGTACGCGGTCCATTATGCGCTGTGGATGGATAAGGCGGCCGGCATCTACCGGGAAGTGAACGAGGTGCTGAAGCGCGTCCGGCACGAGCGGATCGCCGCGCACGAGAAGCTGGCCGAGGGCGTATACAAGACGGTCTACGAAAGCGGCGCGTCGGTGATCGTGAATTACAACGGCTACCCGGTAACGGCGGAAGGCCGGACGATTGAAGCCGAAGGCTATGTGACGGGGGGCGAGCGGTCATGAAACGGTTCATGCGATTCGGCGGCAAACCGTTGACCTATGCGCAGCAGAAGGCGTTCTGGGGGTTTCTGTACGTGCTTCCGTGGCTGCTCGGGTTCGTCTTCTTCTTCGCCGTACCGCTCATCCTGTCCCTGCGGTACAGCCTCAGCGCGATCGATGCCGATTCGAAGGGGATGACGATCCGGTTCGTCGGCATGGCGAACTACGTGGAAGCCTTGACGGTCAATCCGAATTTCAACCGCACGCTCACCGAGTCGGTCGTCAACATGGTGGTGAACGTGCCGCTCATCATCATTTTCAGTCTGTTTCTCGCCGTTCTGCTCAACCAGAAATTCGTCGGCAGAGCGTTGGCCCGGGCGATCTTCTTCCTGCCGGTCATTCTCGCTTCCGGCATCATCGCGAATCTGGAGTCCTCCAGCCTCGTGCAGACCATCATGAATCAGAACGCGGCTTCCGGCGGCCCGATCCATGTGCTGCGGTCCTTCGAGCTGGAGCGGATGATGCTGGAAGTCGGCGTGAGCGAGACGATCGTCCTGTATTTGACCGGCGCCGTCGATCGCATCTATCAGATCATCAGCGAGTCGGGCGTGCAGATTCTCATTTTCCTGGCCGGCATCCAGACGATCTCCCCCCAGCTCTATGAAGCGTCCAAGATAGAGGGGGCGACCGGCTACGAAGCGTTCTGGAAGATTACGTTCCCGATGGTCAGCCCGCTCATCCTGGTCAACGTCGTCTACACGATCATCGACTCGTTCTCCCGGAATGCGATGACGGATCTGATCATTTCGACGGGATTCGACAATTTCAATTTCGGGCTCAGCTCGGCGATGGCCTGGATCTATTTCACGGTCGTGATGCTGATCTTGCTGATCACCACGTATTTCGTATCCAAGAGAGTTTTCTACCAGGAATAGAGGGGGGCGCCCAAGTTGACGATCGCTCGCTTGCTGTCGCCGGAGTACTGGAAGTGGTGGCTGTGGTCGCTGGTCCGGTTCGTGCTGATCGCGGGATTGTCGTATGTCATCCTGTACCCGATTCTTCGCAAAATCTCGACGGCGATCAAGGACAAGACGGACCTCTATTCGCCGATCGTGGTCTGGATACCCGAACATTTCTCGCTGGACAATTTCAGGCAGGCCATCTCGATCATGGACTATTGGGAGACGCTTGCGAACACGTTCGCGCTGGCCGGGACGACCACGCTGCTGACCGCCGCTTCCAGCGCGATTGCGGGATACGCGTTCGCGCGGCTGAAGTTCAGGGGCAGCAATCCGCTCTTCGCGGGGGTCGTGCTGACCATTCTCGTCCCGCCCACGACGATTCTCATCCCGATCTACATGAACCTGAAAGATTTCAGTCTGATGGGACTGATCCCGCTGCTGACCGGAAAAACCGTCAATCTGCTGAATACGTACTTGCCGTTCATTCTGACTTCCCTGACGGCGAACTCGCTCAAGGCGGGGCTGTACATCTTCATCTTCAGGCAGTTTTTCCGGGGCATTCCCAGGGAGATCGAGGAGGCCGCCTACATCGACGGGGCCGGCGTCGGCGCGACGTTCACGCGCATCATGCTGCCGAACGCGGTGCCGGCCATCGTCACCGTGCTGCTCTTCTCGTTCGTGTGGCAATGGAACGACAGCTTCTTCACGACCACCTATCTGACGTCAAGCAAAGTGATGTCGACGCAGCTCGCTTCCTTGCCTTACAATCTGGCGATCTTCCTGGAAGGCGGCGTCGCGACCAACAAGGACCCGTTCTATCTGAGCATGGTTCAGGATACGGGCATTCTGCTCGCCATCCTGCCGCTCATCATCATTTATCTGTTCGTTCAGCGCTACTTCGTGGAAAGCATCGAACGGACCGGACTTGTCGGGTAAACAGAGGGGGGCGTAACCGGATGTTCCGCGCAAGGAGCCTGGCTGTGGTGTTGGCTGTACTTACGGCCGCACCGCTTGTTCTCTCCGGGTGCTCGCTTCTCCCCGTCGAGGAAGAGGCGCTTCAGCCGCCGCTCGTCGAGCCCGCCAGGGAACCGCTCGACTACACGGTGGCGTCCAGGGGGACGATCGAGACGTACCTGAGAGGCACGGCGCATTTCGTCTCGTCCCGCGTGGAGACGCTCTCGTTCAAGGAATCGGGCGGACGGCTGAAATCGATCCATGTCGCGCTCGGCGATCATGTGGAGGCCGGCGAACCGGTGGCGGAACTGGAAGTGGGAGATCTGGAGCTTCAGGTGGAGCTGCAGCGGCTGAACGTGGAGCGCGCCCGGCTGCTTTACAAGGAAGCGCGCGCTTCCGGAGCGGACGCCGTCGATTTTCGCCTGCGGGAAATCGATCTGGAGCGTGAGCAGAAGATGCTCGAGGCGATGGAGACCCGGCTCGGCAAGGCGCGGCTTCATGCGCCGATCTCGGGCACGGTCATCTTCGTCGCGTCGCTGAAAGAGGGCGATACGGTGGGCGCGTTCCAGCCGATCGTCACCATCGCGGATCCGGACAGCGTGCAATTGACCTATGTGGCGGCGGAATCGAAAGAACTGTTCGGACTGGAAGTCGGGATGCCCGCCTTTGTGAAGTACAAAGGCGTGGAATACACGGGCAAAGTGCTGCAGACGCCTTCCAGCGCTCCCTTGACTTCCGACCCCGCGGCGGCGGAGCGCAACGGGGTGACGATCGTCGTCGGCATCGACGACCCGCCGGGCGACGTGCAGATCGGCCACAGCGCCGACCTCACCATCCCGCTCCAGAAACGGGAGAACGTCATCGTCCTGCCGCGCTCGGCGATCCGCTCCTACATGGGCCGCAATTATGTGCAGGTTGCGGAGGGTGAGCGGCTCAAAGAAGTGGACATCGAGACGGGATTGACGACGCCGACCGAAGTCGAGATTGTCAAAGGGCTCGAAGAAGGCCAGACGGTCGTGCTGAACCATTGACCGAACAATGGTGCCCGGACCGGCCGGGCGCGGGATGGGTGTGCAAATGGCCTTGTTGATGATGATTCTCCGCAAGATGGCGAAGAACAAATGGCTGCAGTTGAACCTGTGGTTCGGTCTTGCGGTGTGCGTGGCGCTGTTCAGCTCCATGCCGCTGTACTCCCATGCCATCCTGCAGCGGACGCTGTATAAAGAACTTCAGCTCTTGCAGAGCAGGGAGTCCGTCTATCCCGGTTTCATCCGGATCAGCACGACCGTCGCTTCGGCGAAGGCGGACGAACAGACGATGAAGCGCATCGCCCAGGCCGACCGGTTCGTCCGGTCGATTCCGGAACGGACGGGACTTGAGGCGCTGTCCTTCTACCGGCAAAGGTTCACGCAGAGACTGAAGGTCTACGGGGCGGACGCGTCGGAACAGGAGATCCGGGCGCAGAACACGGCCGGCGGCTTCAAAGCGCTGTCCGACATGGAGAAGCGCGTGCGGCTGATCGACGGACGGATGCCGGTTGACCGGACGGACGGCGTCTTCGAAGCGCTCGTGACGCAGAAGTTTCTGCTTGCGGTGAAGCGCGAGCTCGGAGAAGAGCTGATCGCGCAATCGATGCAGGACGAGAAGATCCGCTTCCGCGTCATTCCGGTCGGCATCGTGGAGACGGACCCGGAAGCCGATCCTTACCTGCCGTACCTGACCGATGAGATCTCCGACGGCTTTCTCATTCCGTTCGAGCAGTTCGAGCGCGAGTTCACGAACGGCGGCAAGCTGGCCGTTTCCGCGCTGGAATGGCGTTACGCCCTGGATGTCGGACAGCTCGCCGTCGGGAACATCGATTCGTTCGTGGCGGCCGACCGGGACATCCGCCGCTACTTCAAAGGCAGGCTCGGCGTGGCCGAGGTCAACATCCCGGCGACCGCGACGGTCGCGGCTTACCAGGGCAAACAGGCGAAGCTGGACATCATGATGCTGTCGCTCTACGCGCCCGTCATGATCATGCTCGTGTTCTATCTGTACATGGTCGCCAATCTCATCATCGAGCGGCAGAAGACGGAAATCGCCGTGCTTCGCAGCCGCGGGGCCAGCCGGCTGCAGATCATGGGAATTTACGCGTTCGAAAGCATCCTGCTCGGACTCGGCGCGCTGGCCGCGGGACCGTTCCTTGGCGTCGGGTTCACGAAGATGCTGGGAGCGTCAAATGAATTTCTCTCCTTCGTGCAGCGCTCGGCGCTGGAAGTCATGCCGGATATCGGCACGTACAAGGTGGCGGCGCTCGCGGCGGGCGGATCGGTTCTGCTGATTCTCATTCCCGCTTTCCTGGCGACGGGCGTCAGCATCGTGGGCCGCAAGCAGGAGATGGCCCGGCTGACGAAGACGCCTTTCTGGCACAAGACGGGACTGGACTTCCTTCTCGTCGGCGCGGCCGTCTATCTGCTGTACAACTTCACGCGGCGGCAGGAAGATTTGAAGCGGCTGGCGCTCGACGCGGATGAGCTGCGGATCGACCCGCTCCTGTTCCTGATGCCGGCGGTGTTCGCGCTGGGCGGCGGACTGCTCGTGCTGCGCATCTATCCATGGGTCATCCGGCTCGTCTACATGGCGGGCCGCAGATGGTGGCCGCCCGCGCTCTACTGCTCGCTCATCCAGATCAGCCGCTCGTCCGGGCAATATCTGACCATCAAAATGTTTCTGGTCATGAGCGTGGCGACCGGCCTGTTCAGCGCCAATGCGGCCCGGACGATCAACGACAACATGGAAAGCAAGATCCGCTATGCGATCGGGGCCGACATGGTCCTCCTGACGCGCTGGGAGAGCGACGCGCCGGTATTCTCCGGTCCGATGATCCCGCAGCAGGGACAGTCCGCGTCCGGATTTGCCGGTCCGAGACGCGTGCAATATGCCGAGCCGCCTTTCGAACCGTTCAGGGAACTGGAAGGCGTGGAGTCGGTGGCGAAAGTGTTCCGGAAAGAAGGCGCCATGTTCGTCAGCCGGAGCGGCGCGGCCGGAAAGACGACGCTGCTCGGCATCGACACGAAGGCGTTCGGCCAGACCGCGTGGATGAAAGACGGGCTGCTCGACCACCCCATCAACCAGTACCTGAATCTGATCGCGCCCAATCCGCGGGCGGTGCTGATCTCCCGATCGATCGCCGACGCGGCCGGGCTCAAGCCGGGCGATCCGATCCGCATCTATTGGGAAGGCGTCAGCCAGGTCCAGTTCACCGTCTACGGCATCATCGATTACTGGCCGACCTGGAACCCGCTGCCGCAGGGCGAAGGCGCCGGGGACGAGCGGTTTGCGAAACCGCAATTGATCGTGGGCCATCTCGGCACCATCCAGAAGCGGCTGGCGCTCGAGCCATACGAAGTATGGCTGAAACTGGCGGACGGCGTTTCCAGCCGGCAGATCTATGACCAGCTTGCGCAGAAGGCGGTCAAGATCGTCAGCCTCCGCGACGCGAAGCAGGAGCTGATCCAATCCCGGAACGATCCGTTCCGGCTGGCGATCAACGGCGTCATGACGCTGGGCTTCGTCATTTCCATGCTGATCAGCTTCTTCGGCTTTCTGATCTTCTGGATCTTGACGTTGTCCGGAAGGACGCTGCAGTACGGGGTGCTTAGGGCCATGGGCATTCCGCTCCCGCAAATGATCGGCATGCTCGCCAGCGAGCAGGCGCTCACCTCCGCCGCGGCCGTCGTCATCGGCGTCTGGATCGGCAACCTGACCAGCGATCTGTTCGTCCCGCTGTTCGAAATGTCGTTCGCCACCGCGGAACAGGTGCCGCCGTTCGAGATCGTGCGGCAATTGAGCGATTACGCGCAGTTATACGCGATCGTCGGGACCATGCTGGCGATCGGCCTGTTCATCCTCGCGGTTCGCTTGACGCGAATCCGCATTGCGCAGGCGCTGAAGCTGGGAGAAGAGTAATACGGAATGCGGAAGGGAGCGCGAACCAAGGCATGGCGCTTCGCAATCACACGCCGGTCTGGCATAATCAGGTTGGGGACCGGCTGTCGTCGACCGGTCAAGGCAGAAGGAACAGGGCGAACAACGCGAGCAGTACGGACTGCGAAGGAGAGATGCCAATGGGCGGCACGCTCATCACCAATCCGGTCATCTGGGCCGATGTTCCCGATCCGAGCGTCATTCGGGTCGGGTCTGTGTTCTATATGGTCAGCACGAGCATGCATGCGATGCCGGGTTGTCCGATCATGAAGTCCTTGAACCTGAAGGACTGGGAAATCGTGAACTATGTGTTCGAGACGCTCGAAGATCATGACGCCCACAAGTTGTCGGACGGCAAAGGGATCTACGGCAAAGGTTCCTGGGCCGCCAATCTGCGTTATCATGACGGCACGTTCTGCGTGTGCTTCTCCAGTCTGGACATGAACCGGTTCTATATTTACCGGACGAAAGACATCGAGAACGGGCCGTGGGAACGTTCCGTCATCGACGGCGTCCATCATGATCCGAGCCTGCTGTTCGACGAGGGCCGCGTCTATGTCATCCACGGCAACGGCGACATCCGGATCGCGGAGCTGACGGAAGACTTGACGGCCTTAAAGCCGGGCGGCGTTCGTCAATTGCTGCTTGAAACGGAACGGGAAGGCATCGGGCTGAGGTGCGAAGGCTGCCACGCTTTCAAATTGAACGGCTACTACTACTTGTTCTTTATCGAATGGCCGAAGATCGGCAACAAGCGCCGCAGACAGATCTGCTACCGTTCGCGCCATCTGCTCGGCCCATACGAAAGGCGGGTGGTGCTCGACGACGACATGGGCTACCGCAACCATGGCATCGCGCAGGGCGGCATTGTCGATACGCCGGCGGGCGATTGGTATGCCGTGCTGTTCCAGGACCATGACGCCGTCGGCCGGGTGCCCTGCGTCGTTCCGGTTCGATGGGAAGACGACTGGCCCGTATTCGGTGCGGACGGCAAGGCGCCGCAATCCTTCGAAGCGGGGCTGCCGGACGCGGCGGCGGGGCCGCTCGTCATCAGCGATGAGTTCGATTACAGCGAGAACCGGCTGGCGCTGAACTGGCAGTGGAATCACAATCCGGCGGGCAGCCTGTGGTCCGTGACGGCGCGGCCGGGCTGGCTGCGGCTTGCGGCCGGAAGCACGGCGCGCAGCGTGGAATATGCCCGCAATACGCTGACGCAGCGGACGGAAGGCCCGGCGTGCAGCGGCATGGCGTTGATGGAGTTTGCGCATATGAAACCGGGCGGCCGCGCCGGCCTCGTCGCCTTGCAGCACTTCTACGGCACCGTCGGCATTTATGTTGCAGATGACGGCGCGCGTTATGTTGCGATGTGCGTCAGAGGGGAAGACGGCGGGGATGAGGCGGTCGAGAAAATCCGGTACGACGGCGACCGCATCTGTCTCAAGATCGATTTCGACTTCCGGGACAGCGCGGATCTTGCCCGTTTCTTCTACTCCGCGGACGGCAACGAATGGCATCCGATCGGCCGTACGCTGCAATTGAAGTATACGTTGGATCACTTCATGGGCTGCCGGATCGGATTGTTCCATTACGCGACCCGGGAAACCGGCGGCTATGTCGACTTCGATTATTTTCGTTACGAGAAGCGAGGCTGACGTTCCGACGATGAGCATCCATGGATGGAGGTCCTAACATGCATGAGTTGAAAGGGAAAAACGTGATCATTCGCGAAAGAGAGCTAAAGCGCCGGGAGCAAGCCAATCGGACGTACTTGATGAAGCTGGACAGCGACAACCTGCTGTTCAATTATCGATTGGAGGCCGGCCGGTTTTCGGGCAGGGAAATTCCGCCGGGAGCGCACGGCGGCTGGGAGTCGCCTGTCTGCCAACTGCGGGGCCATTTCCTGGGACATTGGCTGTCGGCGGCGGCGATCCATTATCATGCGACCGGGGACGCGGAACTGAAAGCCAAAGCGGACGGCATCATCGATGAACTGGCCGAATGCCAGAACGACAACGGCGGACAATGGGCGGGTCCGATTCCCGAGAAATATTTGCACTGGATCGCCTCCGGAAAAGCGATCTGGGCGCCGCAGTACAATCTTCACAAGCTCTTCATGGGCCTGGTGGATTCTTTCCGATACGCGGGGAATCAGAAGGCGCTGGACATCGCGGACCGTTTCGCGGACTGGTTCGTGGAATGGAGCGGCCGGTTTACCCGCGACCAATTCGATGACATTCTGGATGTCGAGACCGGCGGGATGCTGGAAGTCTGGGCCGATCTGCTGCACATAACCGGCAAGGAGAAATACAAGACGCTGCTTGAGCGATATTATCGAAGCAGGCTTTTCCAGCCTCTGCTGGAAGGCAAGGATCCGCTGACGAACATGCATGCCAACACGACGATTCCGGAAGTGCTCGGCTGCGCCAGGGCGTATGAAGTCACCGGCGACGGCAGATGGATGGATATCGTCAAGGCGTATTGGAATTGCGCGGTGACCGAAAGGGGGTATCTGGCAACGGGCGGTCAGACTTCAGGAGAAGTCTGGATGCCGAAGATGAAAATGAAGGCGCGTCTGGGGGACAAGAATCAGGAGCATTGCACGGTGTACAACATGATCCGCCTGGCGGACTTCCTGTTCAGACATACCGGCGACCCCGCATACGCGCAGTATATCGAATACAACCTGTACAACGGCATTATGGCGCAAGCCTATTACCAGGAGTACCCGCTGACCGGAAATCCGCACGGACATCCCGCCACCGGGCTGCTCACGTATTTCCTTCCGATGAAGGCCGGGCTGCGCAAAGATTGGAGCACGGAAACGAACAGCTTCTTCTGCTGCCACGGCACGATGGTTCAGGCGAACGCCGCCTGGAACAGGGGCTTCTACTACCGGGACGAAGACGGCATTTATGTCTGCCAATACTTCGAATCCGAGATGAGGACGGAGATCCATGGCGGGGAACTGCGGATCGTCCAAACGCAAGATCGGATGAACGGAAATCTGCTGACCTCCTCCGACACCGCGGGCTATCAGACGATCAACGACATTGCGGCGGCCCATGAAAACATGCCTTCGTTCCGGAAATATGATTTCGTTGTCCGCACATCCGCACAGCAGGAGTTTGCGATCCATTTCCGGATTCCGGAATGGATCATGTCGGACGCCGCCCTGTATGTGAATGATTCGCTTCATGGCAAAACGGCGGCCAGCGATCGCTTTTATACGATCCGCCGGGTCTGGCGGGATGGCGACAAGATCAGCGTGATGCTGCCGATCGGCATTCGCTTCGTTCCGCTCCCCGATGACGCGCACACAGGCGCTTTCCGCTACGGCCCCGAAGTGTTGGCGGGCTTGTGCGACGCGGAAAGGCTTCTGTACGTGGAAAATGACGACATCGCATCCGAAATCGAGATGGAGAATGAGCGGGAGTGGGGGAGCTGGCGGTATTTTTTCAAGACGGCCAATCAGGACCCCGCCATCCAGTTCAGGCGTATCCGGGATATCGGGTATGAGCCTTACCAGATTTATTTCAAGGTCAAAAAGCGAACATAGCGCGCGCCTCCCGGCGGCATGGCAGCCGTCGGGCGCGAACCGCCCGGGCGATCCGTCCGGCGGTCCGGCATTTCGTTCCCGTCCGGTCGGATGACCGGATTTTTCTTTTCTTCCCGCTCAGAGACCGGAAGCATAACGGGACCTGAACTCGGAAGGCGTCGTGTGCATGAAGGTCTTGAACCATTTGGCGAAATAGCTGGCGTTCTGGAATCCGGACTCCAGCGCGGCTTCGAGGACGCTGCAGGCGCCGGTTCGCAGCAACTGCGCGGCTTTGTTGACGCGAATGTAATTCAGATACTCCATGGGCCGCATGCCGGTCTGCGTCTTGAAAAACGTGCAGAAATGCGAGCGGCTCATCGACAGCACGGCGGCCAGCCGGTCCAGATCCGGCTTGTCGTCCGCATGCTCTTCCATGTACGCGAGCACCCGTTTGATCTGCTGTTGGTAACGGAGCCCGCGCTTGGGCGCTTCCCCGGCTCGCAAGGTCAGTCCGCGGCAATAAAGTTCGGCGATCAGCATCAGCAGGAGCGCTTTCAGGCTCATCTCCCAGGCGGGCGGCCGGCGTTCATTGCAGATCAACATTTGACGCACAAGGTCCGTCAGCGGGGCGTGCCGTTCGTCGGCGGCGGACAGCATGGACGGCAGCCGGACCGTTCCCTGCGCGACCGGGTTCAGATACCGCTGCTGAATGCGGTCCGGCTGGAGCGACGACAGCCAGTCGAAATGGAACACGATGGCAAAGTAGCGGATATCGCCGCCCGGGATGCCGTCGCCCGAATGAAGCTCGCCCGGATGGACGATGAGCGTATCCCCGGCCCGAACGGCATATTCCCGGCTCTCGATGCGGAAGACGGCGTTTCCTTCGGCCAGATGGATGATTTCCATCTCATTGTGCCAATGGATGGGCAGAATGCAGGGTGTCCCGGCTTGATGCTCCACTGGATAAATATGAAAAGGAAAATCCGGCTCCCCGTGGATCTTGTTCTCATGGTACCGGTATTCGTACATGGAATCACCCTGAATCAAAATATTATGCTAATAATGCGCAATTTTCGTTTAGATAGCGCTATCAATTCATAATATTATTATATTATCAATCCGGTTGGAAAGGAAATGATCACGATGCAACTGACCCGTGTCGAACGCGATGCGGAAGGCGCGGCGCTGTGGACCACGGAAGGGAAGATGCATGTCGCGTTCTGCACGCCGGCCATCGCCAGAATCCGCTATACGCTGGATGATGATTTCAGCGGGAAGAAAAGTTTGATGGTCATCCGGCGCGCGGAACGCCCGGCGGTGGAGTGGCGGGTGGCGGAGTCCGCCGATCATGTGGAACTGGCGACCGATCTCGTCAAGATTCGGATCGACAAGGCGACCTGCGCGTTCAGCTATTGGGACGCGGACGGCCGTCTGCTGGCGAAAGAGCCCGATTCGGGCGGCAAGACGCTGGAACGGATCGATGTGGTCCGGACGGTATTCGACGGCGCGGCGAAGGTCGAAATGGATACAAGCGCGGACGGGCTGCGCGCAAGAGCGGATCATGCGCGGCAAGTCGTCGACCGCAAAGCTTGTCATACCAAGCTGGCTTTCGAGTGGCAGCCGGGCGAGGCGCTCTACGGACTCGGCTCGCATGAAGAAGGCATGATGAATCTGCGGGGAAAGGTTCAATATTTGTATCAACAAAACATGAAAGCGGTGGTGCCGGTTCTCGTCTCCACCCGGGGATACGGCATCCTGATGGACAGCTGTTCGCTGATGATTTATCGCGATGACGCGTTCGGTTCGTACATCTGGACCGATGTCGACGACGAGATGGACTATTATTTCATTTACGGCCCTGAATTTGACGACATCGTCCGCGGCGTCCGCCATTTGACGGGCGACGCGCCCATGCTGCCGAAGTGGGCTTACGGCTACATCCAATCGAAAGAGCGGTACAAGACGCAGGACGAGCTGATCGGCATCGTCCGGGAATACCGCAGGCGCGGGCTGCCGCTCGATTGCATCGTGCTCGATTGGATGTCGTGGCCCGGCGAGCTGTGGGGGCAGAAAACGCTTGATCCCGAGAGGTTCCCGAACCCGGACGGGATGACGAAACAGCTTCATGACCTGAACGCCAAATTGATGGTGTCCATATGGCCGATCATGAGGGCCGGGGGCGACAATCACCGGGAAATGAGCGAGCGGGGGTTTCTGCTCGGCAATCAGGCCACCTATGACGCCTTCAACGAAGAAGCGCGCCGGTTGTACTGGAAGCAGGCCCACGACGGGCTGTTCGCCCACGGCGTCGACGCCTGGTGGTGCGATTGCACCGAACCGTTCGAATCCGACTGGAAGGGCGCGGTCAAGCCGGAACCCGAAGAGCGGATGCGGATCAACACGTCGGAATCCAGGCAGTACCTTGACCCGGAATATATCAACGCGTATTCGCTGCTGCATTCCCGGGGCATCTACGAAGGCCAGCGGAACGTGACGTCTGACAAACGGGTCGTGAATCTGACGCGCTCGGCATACGCAGGGCAGCATCGCTACGGCACGATCACGTGGTCCGGCGACATCGCCGCGAAATGGGAGACGCTCCGGAAGCAGATCGCCGAAGGCCTCAACTTCTGCGTGACGGGCTCGCCCTACTGGACGCTGGATATCGGCGGATTCTTCGTCCGAAGGCGGAAGGAGCTGTGGTTCTGGAACGGCGATTTTGACGGCGGCGTGGATGACCCGGGCTACCGCGAACTGTATGTCCGCTGGTTCCAATTGGGCGCTTTTCTTCCCATGTTCCGGTCGCACGGAACGGATACGCCGAGGGAGGTTTGGCGCTTCGGGGAACCGGGCAGTCCGATGTACGACACGCTGGTGAAATATCTGAAGCTGCGTTACCGGCTGATGCCCTACCTTTACTCGCTTGCGGGCGCGGTCGCGCACCAGGGCTATACGATGCTGCGGGCGCTGGCGTTCGACTTCAGGGAAGATCCGCGCGTGCATGATATCGCCGATCAGTTCATGTTCGGACCGGCGTTTCTGGTCGCGCCCGTGACGAGCCCGATGTACTACGGCCCGGGTGCGCGCGAGCTGGCCGGCGTTCCGAAGACCCGCCCCGTCTATTTGCCGGCCGGGATATGGTACAATTACTGGACGGACGAGCGGTTGGAAGGCGGCCGGACCATCGAGGCCGCGGCCGACCTGGAGACGCTCCCGCTCTTCGTCCGCGCGGGGGCCGTCGTGCCGACCGGTCCGGATATCCAATACGCGGACGAGAGACCGGACGCGCCGATTTGCCTGAAAATCTATCCCGGCGCGGACGGCGCATTTGCGATCTATGAGGATGAAGGCGACAACTACAACTACGAGAAAGGCGCATACGCCACGATTCCGCTCGAGTGGAACGACGCCGATGGAACGCTGGTTATCGGGACGCGGAAAGGCGGCTATGCCGGCATGCCCGCCGTCCGCGAGTTCGTTGTGGAATTTGCGGGCGAAGCCGGCAGGCGTACCGTGGCGTATCGCGGGGAAGCCGTCGTCGTCAAGCGGCAAGGCGCCGCGCCGGCCTGATTCGCCGGTTTCCCTGCCGTCGATCCGGCGCATGACGGATCGCGGCGGGGAAACGTTACGGCGCCGCGGCGTGCCGGCGGAACGGAGCCCGGAGATTGTTCGGACAAACCTTATTGGGAGCGCTTTCCGGCATGAGAAGAAGAACGATGCGGTTCCGGCTGTTCGTGACGTATGCCATCATGATCCTGCTGGTCTCGGCCATTTACGCCGTCGGTTTCTATATTTACGAATCCCGGGAGTTTACGACCCGTTCGCTGGCGTCGATCGAAGAACTTTCGCTCGGCCTCTCCAACAAGTTGGATCTCGAAATCCAGAAGATGGACAACGTCACCCTGAGCGTCGCTTACTCCAGTCTGATCAAGGACATTTTGCTGCGAATAGCCAACCGGCATGGCGACGGGAGCACCTACACCATGGAGCAGATTTCGGAAATCAAAGCGCTGAACGAAATCATGGTGGCCGCCATCGGGCCGACGCAGGCCGTCCGGGAATTGACCATCTATGACCTGGAAGGGAATCGCATCTCCTCCGGGGCGCTCGTCAAATACGGGAAAGACGATGTGACGAAAAGGCCGTGGTTCGACACCGTCATCGGGAAAGGCGGGGGCAGCTTCATCGGTCCGCCCGAGAAGGACGCCGAACTGGCGAAATCGTTCGTTTTCTTCAAGGACAAGTTTTTTATCTCGTTGTTCAGGGCCTATTACGGAGATTACGGGAAATTGCAGGGCATTATTCAGGCCCAGCAGGATGCGGATATCATGTTCAGCAGCCTGATCGCGCTGGAAAAGGAAAGCGGGAGCGACAAGCGGTACTACGTATTCAATGCGGAAGGCGATCTGTTCTATCCATACGATGGCGACAGCGGGGAAGGAGCGTATTACTACAACCAGTTCATGCGCACGGGCAAATCTTCGCTTTATGTCGACCGTTATGCCGGTCCGGGCAAAGAACTGGTGTCTTTTCACGTTTCCGGACAGACCGGATGGATTCTTGCCGTGGCGGCTTCCAGGCAGGAGTTGATCGACTCCCTGAACCAATTCACCCTGCGATTGGCCCTGGCGACGGTGGCCGTTTTGTTGTTGGCGCTCATCTATTCCTATTATGCAGCGCGCAGAATCACGAAACCGATCGCCCGATTGCACTCCGCCATCAAAAAGATGGACATCAACGAGGGGGTTCGAAGGAATCAGCCGGTCAACAGCGGAATTTACGAGATCGAGGAGCTCCAGCTGGCGTTCAACCGGATGAACGCCAAGCTGCAGCATTCGGTCGAGAAATTGCTGTTTGCGCAGACGCAGGAAATCAGGGCCACGATGGCCGCGCTCTCTTCCCAGATGAACCCGCATTTCCTGTTCAATACGATCACCACAATCAGCGTCATGGCGGAAGAAAACATGTCCCGCGAAATTACGCTGCTCTGCCAGAAGCTCTCGCGCATGCTGAGGTACATCTCGTCGGAAGAATCCGGCGAAGTGAGTCTCGGGGCGGAAATCGAATATACCGCGGCTTATCTGGAATGCATGAAAATCCGCTATCCGGACGATCTGCACTATACGATCGAAATCGATGACGAGCTGCTGCAAATTCCGGTCCCGAAACTGATCGTCCAGCCGCTGGTCGAAAATTGCATCAAGCACGGCATTCACGTCCAGAGCCCCTGGTTCATCCGGATTGCCGGAAAGGTGACGGACGACCGCTGGACGATCACCGTATCGGACAACGGACCGGGGATGCCGAAAGACAAACGGCAGGCGTTGCTCGACAAAATCGAAGAGTTGAACGAGACGAACAAGTTTCCGGGTTTGAACGTGGAAGGCATGGGACTGCTCAACATCTATTTCCGACTGAAGCTGACCTACGGCGACCGGATGATCTTCGAAATCGGAGAGCCGCCGCACGGCTTCGTCATCACCATAGGAGGACCGATCGTTCGCTGATCCGGTCAAGAACGCGAGGTGATTCGCATGGGTTCCCGCCATTACACGGTCGTCGTCGTGGAAGACGAACCGCTCATCATGCGGAATATTGTCAAGAAGATCCGGCAGATGGATATCGGCTTTGAAGTGACGGGGACGGCGAGGAACGGCCGGGATGCGCTGGCGGTCATCCGGAACGAGCCGCCCGACGTGGTGATGACCGATATCCGCATGCCGCTGGTCGACGGGCTGGAGCTGCTGCAGCAGCTTTATGCGACGGATCCCGCCGTCCGTTCCGTCATCATATCCGGATACGACGACTTTGAGTACGCCCGGAAGGCGATTCAATACAATGTCCGGGATTACTTGCTCAAGCCGGTGGAATCCGACATGCTGTACCAATGTCTGCTCAGGCTGAAGATTGAACTGGATGCGGAGCACGCAAGCGTCGTGGAACGGGTGAAGACGCTCAAGGCGGCGCAAGGCGAGAGCGTTGAGGAAGCCGTCGAGAAGTTCAGACTGTTTCTGGAGAAGAATTACAGGGATGATCTCAATCTCGGGGCGATTGCGCAGGATCTGAACTTCAACCCCTCCTATCTGAGCAGATGTTTCGTGAAAATGGTCGGAGAATCGCCTTCTTCCTATATCATTCATTTGCGGGTATCCCATGCCAGACATCTGCTGAAATCCGCCCCGGAACTGTCCGTCAAAGAAGTCGGTGAACTGGTCGGATATCCGGATCAAAATTATTTCAGCCGCATCTTCAAGCTGAAAACGGGAATCAGCCCGGCGCATTACCGCGAAAAATGTCTCCCGGACCGGAAAATAAACACAGAGGTTTGATCGATCCAATGCATATCGGCGCAAGATGCAGGCATCTATAATGGATTACGACATGCAAAAGATCATGGAGGGTGTCTGCATGAAGAGGAAATTTTCGCGGCATTTCTTGTTCCTGTGTCTTCTGGCGACCGCATGCCTGACGACGGCCTGCGGAGGCGGAACAGCCGGCTCGGGCTCCGCGGCGTCCGGGAAATCGAATGTGACGCTGACGGTGATGGCGTCGCAGGACCATATCATGGATGCCGAAGTCGAGTTGGCCAAAACGTTCGAAGAGGAAACCGGCATCAAAATCGATTATCAGATCGTGCCTTCGGACCAATTCACCAATCTGATCAGCGCCAAGCTGAATTCCGGCGAAGGACCGGACATCATTGTGGCGCAAGGCGGCAAGCTGACGCTCAAATCGACATTGGATCCGGAGAAAAACCTGGCGGATCTGTCGGATGAAGAATGGACTTCCCGCATCAAGGCGCCGTTTCATGAAGGCGTTTCCCACAACGGAAACGTATACGGCTTGCCGCTGTGGGATCTCGGCGGCAGCTCCAGTTGGGTGCTCATCTACAACAAGAAAATTTTCGCGGAACACGGCTTGACGCCGCCCAAATCCTACGACGAGCTTCTGGATGTTTCGCAAACCTTGCTTGAAAGCGGCATCATTCCGATTTACGAAGCCGGCGCCGACGGTTGGCATCATCAACTGCCGCTGATGGAAATGGGGCCGAGGGTGGAAGAGCTGAACGAAGGGCTCTATGACCGGCTCAATCGAAACGAAACGACCCTGGCCGAAAATGAGGACATGCTGCGGCTTCTTGAGCAAATCGTCGGTTTGGTGGAGAAAGGATATTACGGAGAAGAATACTACAGCAACACCTACGCCGACATGCACAACGCGATGGCATCGGGCAAATATGCGATGACGATCGACCGATCGAATTTCGGCTACGAGCTCAAGGCCAATGTGCCGGATTCGCCGTATGAAGCCGAAGATTTCAGCGCCGTCGTAATGCCGTTCCTTGACAATCGGATTCTGAATGTCAACCCGCAGGGACCGTCCAGGTTTGTCTACAAAAACGGCGAGCATGTTGCGGAAGCGAAGCAATTTCTGGCTTTCCTTGCGAAACCCGAAAATCTGCAATATTTCCTCGACCACACCGACCGGTTCTCGGAACTGCCGTTCGAGGACGTCCAGGCGAAACCGAACAAGGTGCTGGAAGAGATCAAAGCGAACAGCAACGGCAAAGAGGGTACGGTGCTTCAGGCCGGCGTCAGCTATGTCGATCCCCAATGGATGGACATCGGGCAGGATTTGACATCCGTATTCGCCGGAAAAATGAAGCCGATCGAATTGCTGCAAAACATGGACAAGCGCAGGGACCAACAGGCGAAAGCGCAGAACGACCCTGCCTGGGCGAAATGACGCGCGCAAATGATTGCACCACGATGAAACGGAGCGGCAGATGAATATCCAGAAGAAACTGTACCCGGGGTACTTTTTGCTGGGCGCGCTTGTCCTGTACGTCTTTCTGTACGTCATCCCGAGCCTGGCCGGCATTTACTTCTCGTTCACGGATTGGAGCCGCTTCGATGACTCCATGCGCTTCATCGGACTGCAAAACTACCGGACGATTTTTTCGGCCGATGAAGACTATCTGCTGTTTATATGGAACACATTGAAGTTCACCGTCGTCTCATCGGTGCTGAAAACCGTTCTGGGGCTCGCCTTGGCCTTGTTGCTGGCCGGGGGCCTGCGGGGCAAACATTTCCATCGGGCGGTCATTTTCTTGCCATCGGTGCTCTCGTTTCTGATTACCGGGCTGACCTTCCAATCCATTTTGAAGCCCTCGGGCCTGCTGAACGCCATGCTTCGCGCCGTGGGACTGGACAGCCTGACCAGACATTGGCTGTTCGAGGGGGATTGGCCGTTCTGGTCCGTCGTCGGCATCGATGTCTGGAAAGGGACCGGGTACATTATGACCATCTTCCTGGCGGGACTGACGACGATCGCGAAAGACTACTACGAAGCCGCGGCCATCGACGGAGCGCGATTCTGGAGAAAGTTCCTGCATGTCACGGTTCCGCTCCTGATGCCTGCGTTCGCCATCACGACGGTGCTCAATATGGTGTACGGCCTGCGCGTTTTCGATATCATCTACGTCACCACGAAAGGCGGGCCGGGAAATCAGACGGAAGTGTTGTACACGATCATCTTCAAGCTGTTCGGTTACGGCTATTACGGTGTGGGTACGGCGCTGTCGTCCCTGATGTTCGCCATCATGGCCGTTTTGGGCTATTTCATCATCAAGCTGCTGAATCGTGAGGTGGAGGCGTAATGTCCAGGCAAGCGCTGTTGCTGAATCTGTGCAAACACGTTGCAATCTGGCTGGTCTCGCTCACGATCATGGTTCCGCTGTTGCTGATCCTGCTCAACTCGGTCAAGACGCAGGGCGAAGCCGCTTCCATGAGTTTCGCATGGCCTCGGAAGTGGATGTTGTCCAATTACGCGGAGGTCATTCAGGCGGGCAAGCTCGTCCGGTCCTTCGGCAACAGTCTGTATTACGCCGTGGTGTCCGTCGTATTGGGCATTATCGTATGTTCGATGGCCGCCTTTGTCCTGTCCAGGCGGAGAACCCGCCTCAACCGGTTCATCTATTACTTCATCGTGCTCGGCATCGCCATGCCGGTCAACCATATCGCCTTGATCAAGGTCATGCAATTCCTGAACCTGATGAACACGGGAATCGGTCTCGGATTGCTGTATACCGCGCTGCAGGTTCCGTTCAGCGTGTTCCTGATCTACGGCTTTGTTTCTTCCGTGCCGAGGGAGTTGGATGAAGCGGGCGCCATCGACGGCTGCGAAGGCTTCCGGTTGTTCTTCCTTGTCATCTTTCCGTTGCTCACGCCGGTCGTTGCAACCGTTATGCTGCTGAACTTTCTGGCGGCCTGGAATGAATTCGTATTCCCGTTGTATTACCTGAACAGTTCGGCTTTGTGGCCCATGACGCTGGAGGTTTACAATTTTTTTGGACGATACGAGTCACAGTGGAACCTCGTGTGCGGCAATATCGTATTGACCAGCCTGCCGGTGGTCATCGCCTATCTGCTCGGACAGCGGTACATTGTCGCGGGCATGACGGCCGGATCGGTGAAAGGCTGATGTCAGGGAGGCGGCGGGACGGCATCGGCTGCCGTGGAGGCGGCGGTCCAAGGCGGTCGTTCCGCCGCATCCGGCCGGCTCGCCCCCTTGCGGCAGATCAGCGGTTCGGTTCCGGCAGGCGGCGGGACAGCATCCATCCGGCGAGCATCAGGACGGCCGGCAGGACGAACGCCGCGTAATTCCGGCCGGTCGCCTGGAGCGTCCACAGAACCGCGAGCGGGCCGAGCGTCGCGCCGATGAACAGGATGAACGTATAGAGCGTTACGGCGATGGCTCGCGCTTCCCCTCCCAGCATGCCGATGATCGCGATCAGCGACGGTATGGCGATTGCGATGCCCGCCGCAACCGCGAGGCTCATCGGGATGACGACCGGCAGGGCGAAGGAGGGCAGCATCATGCCGGCCGCGATGGATGCCAGCCCGAATACCGCCATCGCCAGTCCCGCCCGCAGCACGTTGCGCAGACCGAACCGTGCGGCCAGTCGTCCCGCGACGGGCGACAGCAGCACGCCCGGCAGGCCGGCGGCCCGGACGAGCAGCATCCGGTCGGGCTCCAGCGCGAAGGGCTGCCGGGTGAGCACCGCCTCGAGCCCCGTATACATCCCCACGAAAGCAAGCAGGAAGGTCGACGCGATCAGGTAGCACGCAAGGAGCGATTTTTGTTTCAGCAGGGAGCCGAATTGGCGGACAAGATCCGGCAACCGGACGTCCCTGCGCGGCGCCGTCCCACCGGGAAGCCACCCTCCGAGCCATACGGCCGACAAAACATAAATTCCGCCAAGCAAAAAGAACACATGCGTCCATCCCCAATATTCAGCTACGGCGCTGCTGTACACCTGTCCCGCGACACCGGCCGACATGAAACCTGTGGTGATGAGGCCGATGACGATGACGCTTTTGCCGGGCGGGTACATCTCCGAGGCGTAAGCCAGCGCGGGAGGACCGAAGCTCGCCGCCGCCAGGCCGTGAACCGCCCGGAGCGCGATCAGCGCGGGCAGGCTGTTCGCCAGGCCGATCAGCGGGGAAATGACGGCGAGGGCGATCAGGCCGAAGACGATGACCGGCTTGCGCCCCGCACGATCGGACAGCGCGCCCCAGATGAGCAGCCCGACCGCGTAGGCCAGCGAGAACGCGCTCCCCGACCACGCGGCCGCCTGCAGCGTGGCGTCGAAATGCCGGGCGAAAAGCGGCGTGAGCGGAATGGTGACGTACAGGCTCGACACCACGGCGAGGGCGCCCCAGACGAGGATGGCCGTCGACATCCGGTTCGGCCGGCCCGCCGCTTGTCCGCTGACTGTCTCTTGTCCGGCGGAAACGGCATGCCCGCCGGCCATCCCGTGCCCGGCGACCGCGGCCGATCCGCCGGTTGCCGCTTGTCCGCTTTCCGCCGTTTTCCCGCGGGCCGCTTCCATGGGCTTACCTCGCAACGCTTCGTTCGAACCCGGTCCTCCAACTGCCGTGCGTCGGCGTCCAGCCGTACTCCCGCCGCGCCCTGGCGTTCGAGGCGCCGCGCTCCCATCCGGCGCGGCCGGGCTTCAGCTCGGGCGCGGGAGCGCCGAGCAGGGCGGCATAGTGCGGCAGCCATTCCGTGCCGGCGGCCGGCTCGTCGTCGACGATGTTCACGATGCCGTCGGGCCAGTCGAGCGCCAGCGCCGCCGCCTGCGCCGCGTCATCCACATGGAGGAACGAAGTGACACCGTCCGTGGCCGGCATCTCGCCCCGCCGCACCCGGCCCGCGATGAGCCCGTCCGGCGCGTACCAGGTGTCCGGGCCGTACAGCATGCCGTACCGCAAAATCACGAAGGACGGCATTTCCGCGACGGCCCGCTCCAGGGCGGTGACGCCTTCGATCGTCGTCTTGCGGGGCGGCGCCGCCTCGATGTCCAGCCCGTCCGTCTCGGAAGCGGGCGTCTCGCCGGGCTCGTACGCCCAGGCGATGCTCTGGGCGATCATGCGCCTTGCGCCGGAGGCGATGGCGGCGTCGACCAGGTTCCGCGTGCCTTCCTTGCGGATCATCGCGTTGTCCTCGAGATTCCAATCCTTCAGCGCCGTGAGCTGATGGATCACGATATCCGGCCGCGCCTCATCCAGCGCGCGCATCACACCGTCGCGGTCGAAGATGTCGACCGCCACCGCGCGCGCTCCGGCGGCCTCGATCCGCGGGACGTTCTCCGCGCGGCTCGTCATCCCGATCACTTCATGTCCGGCGGCGGTCAGCTTCGGCAGCAGCCGCCGTCCGATCACGCCGCTGGCGCCCGCTACGAAAATACGCATGAGATCAACCTCCACAGACAAATATGCGCGGGAATTCGGAAGAATTCCCGCGCGGCGATTACCAGAATTCCGGGAAATCAGCCATTTTTCAGTATAGCAGAGAACAGGCGCGATGAAAATTTCCGGTCTGCGGCCGCTTTACGCGGAAAGCACGCGGACCACGATCTTGCCGCGCGCCCGCCGGCTTTCGCTCCGCTCGTGCGCCTTCGCCGTCTCCTCAAGCGGAAATTCCGAATCGATTGTCACGCGCAGCCGGCCTTCGTCGAACAACCGGGACAGTTCGTCCAATACGGCGGAGGCAAAAGGCGGGAACTGCACGTCCAGCACCTCGACGCCCGCCTCCGCCGCCTTGCCCTCCGAATGGCTGCCGAACGCGATCGGCACGAGCCGGCCGCCCGGCTTCAGCGCGTCGATGAGCCAGTCCCGGTTGCCGCCGGCGGCCGTGTCGAGGACGAGGTCCGCGCTCCGGACGAGCTCGGCCGGCAATTCGGCCGCATAGTCGACGAAGGCGTCGACGCCAAGACTCCGCAAGAACGCCTCGTTGCGGGCGGAAGCCGTCCCGATGACGCGCGCCCCGATCCAGCGGGCGAGCTGCACCGCCAGATGGCCGACGCCGCCGGCGGCGCCGTTGATCAGCACCGTCTGGCCCGCCTCAAGCCGCCCTTGCTCGAACAATGCGTGCCAGGCGGTGAAGCCGGACTGGGGCAGGGCCGCCGCCTGGGCGAACGTGGCGGCGGACGGTTTGCGCGCCAGATGTCCGACCGGCACGACCGCGTATTCCGCGCAGCCGCCGCTGTTCGCCGTCATGCCGTACACCGCCTCGCCCGGACGGAATCCGGCTGCCTCGCCGCCCGCGGCGACGACTCCGGCCACGTCCCAACCGGGGATATAGGGGAGCCCGAAACGGTCGCCGGCCAGCCCGGAGCGGATTTGCCAGTCGCCCGGATTGACGCCGGCGGCGTGGACGCGGACGAGCACCTCGCCCTCGCCCGGAACCGGCACCGGAACTTCCTCCAGCCGGAGCACTTCCGGCCCGCCGAAGGCGGAGTATCGGATCGCTTTCATCTTCTCGGGCACTTGCACAGTCATGATCTCTCTCCTTCCGAATCGTGTATTGAATCCATACACGGCATTCATTAAAATTGTAGGGACCCGGGAATGACGGGACAACGGACAATGGGGGCCGCCCGTCGGTTACCCGACAAACGGGCGAAATTGTCGGGGAGCGCGCCGGAAGTTGCCAGGGGAGGCGGTGCATTTTGATGATACCGGACGGGCAAGAAGAAGACCGCCGGAGCAGAAGGTCGCGGGAACTGCTCAAGCGGTCGTTCCTGGAACTGATGCGGGAAAAAGGCTTTACCGCGATGACGATCAAGGACATCACCGACCGGGCGGACGTGCACAGAGGGACGTTCTACGCCCATTTTCCCGACAAATTCGCGCTGCTCGAGCAGACGATCCGCGACAAGTTCCGCTTCCTGCTGAAAGAGCGGCTTCCGGCGGACGCCGGTTTCAACCCGGAGCATCTGCGCCTGCTCGTCCGCACGGCGCTGGAGCATGTCCGGTCGCTGTACGGCCGCTGCAATCCGGTCGACACGGTCGACCCGCTGTTCGAGCGGTCGATCCGCGGCGAGCTGGCCGAACTTCTGGCGGATTGGCTGGAGCGGATCGGGGCGGATCGGCCGGGCGGCGCGCCCGCCGGCACGATCGCGCTCATGATGAGCTGGGCGATTTTCGGCGCCGCGGTCGAGTGGAGCAGAGGCCGCGACGCGATCGGCGTGGACGAGATGACCGACCGCGTGCTCGCCGTGCTGACCGAAGGGGCGCGCGGCCTGCTGGCGGACGATGGCTGACGGCGGGATCGCGCTGACAATCAGGACGGCGCCGGTGAATCGGAGCCGGATGAGCAAAACGGCATCACCCGCGGATGATGCCGTTTGCCGCAATTACAGATGCGAGCCGCCCGTCGCGTCAAGGCATTGTCCCGTGATCCACCGGCTGTCCGGCGACGCGAGGAAGGCGACGATATCCGCGATGTCGGCCGGCTCGCCGGCCCGGCCGAGCGCGGACATTTCGGCGGCGAGCTTCCGCCCTTCCGGCGTGTGGAGCCACGAAGCGGTCGCGTCCGTATCCACGATGCCGGGCATCACCGCGTTGACCGTAATCCGCCGCGGCCCGAGCAGCGCGGCCAGATGGAGCGTGAACGTGTTGATCGCGCCTTTCGTCATGTTGCAGGCCATCAGATGGGGGAACGCGATCCGCGTCACCCCGGACGAGATGTTGATGATCCGCCCGCCGTCACGCAGCATGGAAAGCGTCCGCTTGACGAGGAAGAACGGCGCCTTCACGTTGACCGCGAACAGCCGGTCGAAATCGGCTTCGTTCGTTTCTTCCATCGGCGGAGAAGTCGGGATGCCGGCGTTGTTGACCAGAATGTCGAACCGGTCCCCGCCGGTGAGCCGGATCAGTTCCGTCCGGAACGACTCAGCCAATTGTTCGACGCCGATGGTTGTGTCCAGATTCGCTCCGACCGGGAACGCCCGGCCGCCCGCGGCGGTGATGGCGCGCGCCGTATGCTCCGCGGCGTCCCGGTTCGCGCCGTAGTGGACGGCGACGGTCGCGCCTTCCTCCGCCAGCCGCAATGCGATCGCTCGTCCGATGCCTCTGCCGCCCCCGGTCACGAGGGCGATTTTGCTCTCCAATCGTTTCATTCCGCTTGCCTCCCCTTGAATTGCCTGTTTCGTCGCAGTCCTACAGTAGAGCCTCCAGTATGGGGGAGAGTCAAGGGGGAAACGCGTCCGGCTATTCGACGGGCACGAGCAGTTCGGCCAACCGTCTGTGCCCGTAGATGTCCCTGTCCGGGGTCAGAAACGTCTCGCGGACGATGCCCGGCCCGACGGCGACGCCCCGGTTCGCGGCCCAGGCGGCGATCTCGTCCACCGCGGTGCAATGGCGGATGAACGGATCGCAATAATGGAGGCACGAAGCGGCGCTCATGCCGGGAATTTGCCGCACTTCGATGTTGCCGCCGGCGGCGACGGGGCGGGAAATCGGCACCGCCACTTCGATGTCCGCCGGATCGGACCGGAGCAGGTCTTCGAGGCCGGCGCCCCGACGGCCGTGCCAGAGGAGCGTGATGGCGCCATCGGCGTCCGCTTCGCTTTCCTTCCGGACATGCCGGATGACCTCGTCAATCAGCAGGCAGATCTTCGAGCGCGGAACGACGTCGCGGATCGAGGCGACAAGCTGCGGCTTCACCTGGCGGACGCGGATTTCGCCGCGGCCGGGGAGCCGCATGTCTTCTTCCATGCGCCGGATGCTGCCGCTTACTTCCTCGAGTTGCCGCTGCGCGGTCTCAATGGTCCGGACAAGCTCCGACTGCTTGCTCCTCAGCCGCTCCAGCGCTTCGTTCCGCGAGATGTCGTCCAGCAGCACCCTGATCTGGTCCAGCGTGAACCCCTGTTCCTTGTAGGCGAGAATCCGCTTGACGGTCAGGAGCTGATCGCCGGTGTAGTACCGGTATCCCGATTGCCCGTCGATGTACGCGGGCGGGAGCAGGCCGGCCTGATCGTAGAAGCGCAACGTTTTGACCGGCAAGCCGCTGATCTTCGCAAATTCCCCGATTTTCATCATGGAACGCCGAACCTCCGATCTTCGCCATGTCCGTCTCCATCATAGCGAAGCGGGAAGCGATGTTCGAGCAAAATTTTGCAGCAGGCTCCGTTTTCGGCCCGATTGACAGTTTTCGTCAAATGTAACTATAATGGATACATTACTTGACCAGGGCAAGGGAGGTCATGTATGAACAATCACCGCATTGTCGTCAGCCAATACGGCGGTCCCGGCGTGCTGCGTCGGGTGGAGGAGCCGCTGCCGCGTCCGGCCGCGGGAGAAGCGAGAATCCGGGTGTTCAGGGCGGGCGTCGCCCTGGCGGATGCGATGCGAAGGGAAGGCGTGTATCCCGGAACGCCGGAGCCCCCTTTCACGCCGGGCTACGATGTCGTCGGCGAAGTCGACGCCGTCGGAGAAGGGGTGTCCGATGCGTGGATCGGGCGGAAAGTCGTCGCTTTGACGAACGGCATCGGCGGCTATGCCCGGTACATCTGTCTGCCCGGGCATGAGCTCGTCGAACTGCCGGACCGCGTCGATCCCGGCGAAGCGGTATCGCTTGCGCTCAACTACGTCACCGCCTGGCAGATGCTGCACCGGTTCGCCGGCGTGCGCGGCGGGCAGTCGATCCTGATCCACGGCGCCGCGGGCGGAGTCGGGACCGCGCTGCTGGAGCTCGGCAAGTTGGCCGGCCTGCGCATGTTCGGGACGGCTTCCGCCGCGAAGCATCATATTCTCGAGCGGTTCGGCGCCGTCGCCATTGATTACCGAAGCGAAGATTTCGCGGAGCGCGTCCTGGGCGAGGAGCCGGAAGGCGTGCACGCCGTGTTCGATCCGATCGGCGGGGAGAACTGGCGGCGATCCTTCCGCACGCTGCGGAAGGACGGCGTATTCGTCGGCTACGGTTTTACTTCGATTCTGTCCGACGTCGGTTCCGACGGGCACAGGCAATCGCTGCTGGCGGATTGGCGGACATTGTCCGAGACGAAGAAAACGCCGGACGGCCAAGACGCCCACATCTACAGCCTGACGACCCTGAAGCGGAACGAGCCGGAGTGGTACAGGGAAGACTTGAAGGAACTGCTGAAATTGCTCGCCGAAGGCCGGATCAAGCCGATCGTGGCCGCGACGTTCCCGCTGCGGGAAGCCGCGAGCGCCCACGAATATTTGGGCGGTGCGGCCGCCGTCGGGAAGATCTTGCTGGATTGCGAACAATAACTGCGGGCGGGAGGAAGCCGGTTGCCGCGGCCATGCGGCGGCCGGCTTCCGCCGTTGAAGCTCCCGCCGCCGCCTTGACAAGGCCGCCGGTCAGAACCCGTTCCAGACGACCGTCTCTTCCACCGGCAGGCGGGTGGTCGACCGGGCGGGCTTCGCCGCTTTGCCGACGGCCACCAGCAGCACCGGAATGTACCGCGGCGGGACGCGGAACGCCCGGACGAACGCGTCGGCGTCGAATCCGACCATCGGGCCGGAGTCGAGCCCCATCGCCGTCGCGGCGAGCATGAGCTGCATGGCGGCCAGCGAGGCGTTGCGGATCGCCTCGTCCCGCCTGTACGGTGCCGAGAGCTCCACCGCGTAGGCTTCCTCGATCTGCTTTATCATTTCCGAATGTGAGGGATAGCCGGCGTACACGTCCTGTAGTCCGGCCCGCACGGCGGGTTCGTACACTTTCCCGGCGTTCAGGTTGGCTTCCAGATCGCCGAGGACGGCAATGGTGACCGAAGCGTCGACGATCTGCCGCTGGTTGTTCGCGATCGGGCGCAGCTTCGCCTTGGCCTCCGGATCGGCGAAGACGAGGAACTTCCAATGCTGAAGATTCCAGGAAGACGGCGCCGTTCCGGCCAGCTCCAGCAGCTCCCGGATCTCGCATTCGGACAGACGGTGGGCGGGATCGAAATGCCGGACGGCGCGGCGCTTGCGGAAAATGGCGGCGGGATCGTGGGTCATCGCGATACAGCACTCCTTCGCATGGATTTTGCAAATGCGTCACCAGGAATCGTAAATTGCGCCGGGGCGGGGAACAACCGCAAATTTGCGCATCTGTATTAATACAAGCGGGAGGTGTATGATAGACCGAAAGACGGAAATCGGAGGGAGCGGCAATGAGCAAGTATGCGGAAATTTTGACGGATCTGGAACGCCGGATCGCATCCGGAGCGTTCGCCGCGGGACAGAAGCTTCCCTCGGTGCGCGACGCCGCCGGCATGTACGGCTGCAGCGTGAATACGGTGGCTCGCGCCTACGCGGAACTGGAGAGTCGCCATGCGGTCTATTCGATTCCCCGGAGCGGCTACTATGTCGTCGAAAGTCCGGTCAGACGGCGGGGCGCGGCGGCGGACGGCGCGATCGACCTGGCCGCGTCGACGCCGGACCCGGAATGGTTCCCGTATGAGGATTTCCGGCATTGTCTGAACCAGGCGTTGGACACCTACCGGCACGATCTGTTCGCCTGCGCGGACGAAGACGGGCTGGAGGCGCTCCGGTGCGCGCTGGCGACCCGTTTCGCCGCGGAACAGGTGTTCGCCGGGGCGGAGCGGATCCGGATCGTTCCGGGCGTCAACCGGGCGCTGGAGCTGCTCGCGAAAATGCCGTTCCCGAACGGAAACGCGGTCATTCTCACCGAACAGCCGAGCTACGACCTGTACATGCGGTTTCTGGAGGCCGAGGGGCTTCCGGTGCGCGGCATCGCCCGCACGGCGGAAGGCGTCGATCTGGACGAACTCGAACGGCATTTCCGGCAGGGCGGGATCAAATTTTTCTACACGATGTCCCGGCACCACAGTCCGCTCGGCACTTCATACAGCCTGGAGGAGCGGAAGGCGATCGCCCGGCTGGCTGGCAAGTACGACGTGTACGTCGTGGAGGACGATTTTCTCGCCGATCTGGGAGACGAGCGCGGGCTCGATCCGATCCACGCTTACGACCGCACCTCGCATGTGATCTATCTGAAAAGTTTCTCGAAGATGATTTTTCCCGGTCTGCGGCTCGGCGCCATCGTGCTGCCGGAGCGGCTGCTGAAGCCGTTCCGCGAACATCGACGGTACGGGGATACCCCGCTGCTCACCCAGGCCGCGCTCGAAGTGTATATGAAAAGCGGCATGTACGAGCGGCACCGGCGCGTCATCCGAAGCGGGTATGCCGAACGGCGGCAGACGCTGATCGGAGCGCTGCGGCGGCACGGCATCGGGGATTGGATCGGCGCTCCGGACAACCGGCCGGGCCTCTACGTGCCGCTGATGCTGCCGCGGACGGTCAATCTCGAACGGCTGGTGAAGAAGCTCGCCGCCCGGGATGTGCGGGTCGTCTCCGGCAAAGCGGGCTATTTGCAGTCGTACCGGGATCGGATGAAATTTCTGCGCCTCAGCATCGCAAGGGCATGTCCGGAGAGGATCGAAGAAGGCGTGCGGCGGATCGCGGAGGAAGTGCGGCGGGAAGCCGGGCGCTTTTGACGGCGCCAGCCGTATTTCTTTGGAAGGGGAGGAGGCGGCCCGTTCGCTGGAGAGACGGCCGGGCCGACGCGAGCGGCAACGATGCGGACGCGCCCCGATGTCCATGTTGACAGTCGGGGCGCCGCCGTTGCCGCAAGCCGCGCGCCGGGCCGGTTCTTCACGCCGCGGACGAGATTTCCGCCTGCCGGATTTTCGCCTGCGCCGACGCTTTATGCGCGGTAAGGACGGCGATGCGGAACATCTCCAGGGAGATGATCGGATGCAGGGCCGCCAAGATGCCGCTGATCTTCGGCGTGACGATGGCGGTCAGGAACATGAGGATCACCATGATGAACATCCGCAGGCTTTTGCCGCGGAATTCCGCCGGCAGTCTGGCGGCGATCGCCAGGATGAGCATCAGAAGCGGCAGGAAAGCGAAAAACCTCGGCAGGCTGGCGTGCGCCGCCCACGTGTCCGGATCGTGGAACAGGGCGAGTCCCGCCAGAAACACCTGCACGACGATGCCTGCGGCGAAGATCCAGCCCATCCATTTGTACACATGCAGTGCCGCGGCGGATTTGGTTCGTTCGTTCATTTCGATTCCTTCTTTCTCCACGATGGTGGATTCGCGCGTCACACGCGCTCGTAGTCGGGTTTCCAGTTGCGAATCGACATCTTGATTTCCTTCGGCTTCAACTGTCTCCGCAGAGCCAGTTCGCACAGCTCGAGATATTCCTCGTCCGACGCGAACCGCAGGGCGATGATTTGCCCCATTGTCAGACGGGGGTCGGGCAGCCGGCCGGTGAGCACGTAGTGGCGCAAATTTTCTTCCGCCCGGATCGCGCGGTCCTGCACGGTGGTCGCGAACGTCCGGGTGAACAGCAGGCCCATGAAAACGGCGACGGACAGCGCGATCAGAATCGCCGACTCCAGCCACCGCTCGCCGCCGTACAGAATCGCATGGACGACGGAAGCCAGCAAAATGGCGATCGACAGCGGCACGACGAAATAGTGGAATGCCGGCACTACGCGGGTATGATTGGCGAACGTTTGCGGTTTGCGGTCCATTTTTGTCTCCTTTCAACGTTCCGGAAAAATGCAGCGGGCGGCCGGTTATTCCGGCACGGGCATACGCGCCTTCACCTCCTTGACAACATCCGGCATACTGAGTGGGCGCACACTCATTTTTCGGCAGCGACGGCCGAAGAAGCTCAGCCGTCGGCGAGGAGCGGATCCACGAAAGAGCGCAGCAATTGCTCCACGTATTGCTGCTGCTCTTCCCGGGTTTCGTTCTCCCCGCAAAACTGGATATGGAAGGCGTGCTGGAAGCAAGCTCCCAGCAGCAGGTCGGCCATGGCCCTCGGATTCGTCTCCGGAACCAGCCGGCCCGCCTTGACTTCCGCATCCAGGTAAGCCGCTACGGCATCGTTCGTGCGGTGAGGGCCCTCGTTGCGCGCGAGGAAGCCTTCGCGGTGACGGGCCAGCAGTCCGGGTTCCGAGAACACGGACGACAGCATCGGCACAGAATCGTGGTAATACTCCAGCGCAACGACCAGCACTTCCTTCAGATTCTCCCTCACGGTACCCTGACCGACGCGGCCAGACAGCGCCATCAGGATGGAGAGGAGCGGAGGAAGCTGGCCTCTCAGCACATGCAGGAACAAATCTTCCTTGCTGCGGAAATGATTGTACAACGACCCTTCGGAGCAGCCCGCGATGTGGGCGATGTCCTTCGTCGTCGTGCGCGCCAATCCGTTGGCGCGGATGACCTGCTCGGCCGCTTCGAGAATGCGTTGCCTCAAATTCATGGTTTCCCTCGCGATCGCTTGACAAGGATGAGGAAGATTTTATAGTCTCATTATGAGTGAGCGCACACTCAGTTGTCAAGATGTCCGGTTGTTCTTCGACAATAAATCCTTGTGGGAGTGGATTTTCAGTGAAAATATTGGTGATCGGTTCCACCGGTCGCACCGGGCTGCGCATCGTGGAGCGGGGAATAAGCGCCGGCCATCAGATTACCGCGTTTACGCGCAAGCCGGACCAGTTGGCGGGCGTCCGGGGGATTCACCGGGTCGTTCACGGAGACGGGCTCAATCCGTCCGATATTGCCAGGGCCGTCGAAGGACAGGACGCCGTCATATGCAGCGTCGCCCCCGGCCACAGCGGCACGACGGTCACCGACGTGACGCGCAATCTGATTCAGGCGATGCGGCAGGCGAACGTCCGCCGCCTCGTGCTGATCAGCTCCAATCTGCTCGACGCCACCCGGCCGCCGGGGCTGGTGAATCTGGTCAAATTTCTGCTGCGGCGCGCCCTGGCCGACGATCGGCAGGCGGAGCTGCTGGTGAAGGACAGCGGCCTGGACTGGACGATCGTGCGCCCCGGCCGGCTGACGGACAAACCGCCGACCGGACGCATCCGCCTCGTCTACGGCGGGACGATCGATTCCATGCCGTTCAGCCTGACCCGGTCGGACCTCGCGACGGCCATCATCGAATCCGTCACGAACCCGGGCGATTACGGGAAAACGTTCGAAGTGACCAACGGGAAGGCGCTCGGGTAAGCGGGGCGCCCGGCTGCCTCCCTTCCGGCGGTGCTTTTCGCTGGCGCCAATCGTTAGTAATGCATGAACCGCAGCGCTTTGGGAGTCGTCTAAAAATTGCCAACCCGCATGCGGAAACGCATGGCGAATCGCAGGCACGACAGGGAGGGAGGCGGCCCGATGGGCCGAACCGCAATGAAATGGCTTCTTGCTCTCATCATAACGGGCGCGATCGGCGTCGGAATCTGGTCTCAAGTCCCGAAGGACGAGGAGCGGACGCTTCCGCGCAACTTCATGAATATGATCGGCGAAAACGGGAACGTCGGATTGCTCAAAAAGCTCAACGCGGAGTGGACGATGCCGGACGATTACGCGCACGAGGTCTTCGAGGTTGACGGCATCGCGATGGAATGGGTGCAGCCCGGGGGCGGCAAGCCGGACAAGGCGGTGTTGCAGCTTCACGGCGGGGCGTACAACCGGTCGCTGGAAGTGAACGGCGCGACATACCGGCGCGCGGCGGTGAAATACGCCGAAATCAGCGGCGCGGGCGTCCTGACGGTCGACTACCGGGTCGCGCCGGAACACCCGTACCCCGCGGCGCTCGAAGACGCGCTGCTCGCCTACAACTGGCTGCTCGGGCAGGGATACGGGCCGGAGGACATCATCGTGGCGGGCGATTCGGCTGGCGGCGGCCTGACGCTCGCGACCGCGCTCTATCTCAGGGATCACGACATGCCGCTGCCGGCCGGGCTGATCACGATGTCGGCGTGGACGAATCTGGACTACAGGCGCTGGGTGCCCCCCTATGTGGGCGAAGACCGCGCGGACAATCCGTACATTTCGCCGGTCTACGGCGAATATGACGGATTTCCGCCGATGCTCATGCAGGTCGGCGGAGACGAGGCGCTGCTGGGCGATACGGTGAGGGTGGCGGCGAAAGCGAAAAAGGCCGGCGCGGACGTCACGCGGACGACCTACGACGGCATGTTCCACGTGTTCCAGATGCTGTTCCCGGAACTGGAGGAAGCCAACGAGGCGTGGGAGGAAGTCAAGGCCTTCATCGACAAGATTTTTTCGTCCTGAGACGGCAAGACCGGGCAAGGACTTGCGCATTTCAAACGGCATCACCCGGACGTGATGCCGTTTTTGTGCTCCGGATGCGCAAAACGCATTTCATCCGCAATGACCGACAGGATCAATTCCGTTTCCCGGTCCGGCGGAAAAGCGTCGGGCGTCTGGCTCCAGCAGACCGCTTCGCCGCAAATGAGCCTGCTGATGATGCGGATTTTGTGCCTGTCGGGTTCGGAGCCCGCCGGGATCAACCGTTCAAGAAACCCGGCCAGTTCGCGCAAGATCACGGTTTCGACCTGCTGGGCCGGGAAACGGGATGACGGCGGCCGATGGCGGTATTTTTTCTCGAAACACAGCAGAACGGTCCGAATGATCGTCGCGAGTGTGTACCGGTCCCATACCGGATTCGGCGGAAGGGACGCCCTCAAAAGCTGGAGAAACCGTTCCCGGACGATTTCCTCCAGCAGCATATATTTATCCGGATAGTGAATGTAGAACGTTCCCCGGTTGACATTGGCGCGGTCGGCGATATCTTTGACGCTTACGGACGCAAACCCCTTCTCCCGCATGACCGCGAGGAATCCTTCCTTGAGCACCTGGCGGGTTCGCCCGATTCTTCTGTCCCCGCCGTTCCTTAAGGCATCCATGGCGCAGCTCCTTCCCGGAACAAAACTCGACAGTTTCGTTCATCTGTTCAATATTCAACACGCGGCATGATCTGGCGATGGCCGCCCCAATGCGGGGGGTCTATATTCAGGATATCCCAAACGATCACAGATGGAAAGGGAGATCGCCATGATCGCAACGTGCATCCATGACGAGGCATTCAGCCGGAAATATGCGGATGTTGTCGAGTCCGTCTGCGCCATCGCCCGGTCGCGCTTCGCGCAGGGCCGATCGTCCGAGGCCAGGGATCTGCTTCGGGCAGCCATGCAACTGACAACGCTTCTGGGCGACGAGCCCCGCCAACTTCCGCTGTGCTCGCCGAGGGCGAAATATTGGCGGCCGAATACCTGTGCACGAACGCGGAAGCGGAATACATGCTCCGGATTTTGGGGCGCGCCCGGGAACTGGCCGAAGAAGCGGGCGACCGGAAGCGCCTGGCCGAATCGTATCATTGGCTGGGGGTGGCGCATTATTTCGTTGAATTCAGCGCCGGTTCCGCCGTCAAGGCGCGGGAAGAAAGTTACCGGGAGGCGCTGGACTGCCATCTGAAGGCGCTGGATCTGCGGGAAAAGCTGGGAGACGAAAGGGGCGTCAGCGAGTCGCTTTTTCAAATCGGGGCGGTCTACGAACGCCGGCAGCAGGCCGACCGGGCGCTGAATTGCTTCTCGCAGGCCATCCGAATCGCGGATCGGGCGGAATATCCGGACGGGAAAGTCGAGCCTGTCCGCCACCTGGCCTATCACGCGCTGATGCAAGGCAAGCTCGATGAGGCCCGCCCAATACGCCCGGCAGGCGCTGGAGCTCCGGGAAAAATCGGGATTCAGGCCATACTTGCCGTTTGACCATCTGCTGCTCGGCGAAATCCGGTTCCAGGCGGGCGACCTGGAGGCGGCCGAAACGCACGCGGCGAAAGCTCATGCGCTGACCCATGAGATGGGCTATGGCAGACCGGCCGCCTCCGCGCTGGTCGTGCTCGGGGATGTGCTGGCGAGGCAGGGAAAAACGGACCAGGCGAAGGAGAAGTACAATGCCGCGCTTGATCTCGCCCGGCAGTTGCAGATCCCCGCGCTTCTGTCCAGAGTCGGCGAACGATTGGGCCATGGCGGCTGACGGAAAAATGCCGTGCGCACGAGGGAGGATATCGGGGCGATCATCGGGAATATACTCTTATCTTGAAACGGGGTGAAAGGCGGGAAGCGGCGATGACGGAGCGGAGACGGCTTGCGCCCGTGAGCGACGCGGAGCCGGCGCTGTGGCTCGCGTCGGCTCTGGAGAAACCGTGGGGACGCGGCGGTGGCGCGAATTGCGCGGCGGCCGTCATTCCGCGCGGGTTCGCCGCCTATGCCCGCCTGTTCCACCCGGCGTATCTCGCTTCCGAAGGGCGGGACATCACCTGGGCCGAGACGGCGGCGCGCGCCGGCACCCGTCCGCACGCCCGGATGCAGTGGCACGCTATCTCCCGGGCGGGCGACGCGGGCGGAAAGCTGCGCGGTCTGGTGCCGCCGGAGGCGGGCCTGATGCCGGAATGGATGCTGGAAGCGCTGGTTGGTCTGCTCGAACGCCATACGCGGACGGCCGGGAGGTGTTTTTTCGCGGTGTGGGACGGCTGGGGACTTCCCGAATTGGCGACGCTGCGAGGGCGGACGGCGCATTTCCGGTTGTGGGACCGAGGGTATTACCTGATGGAAGGGGACATCCGCGCGGCCCTGGAGCGCATATCGCCGCTGTCCCCGCAGCACGCGAGCATCTGGTGGCCGGAGGATCGCGCCTGGTGCGTGGCGACGGAAGTCGATTTCATGTGGACCTACGTTGGCGGGCCGGAGGCTTGCGTTGCAGAGATTTTGGCGGATCAACGGCTCGAAGCCTGGCGGGCGTCGCCGGACGACCGGGCCGACGCGAACGGCGACGATGTGAACGCGCCCCGGTGTACATGTTGATGGCCGGGGCTTTTGAGATGTGAACGACTGTCTGGCGGCTCTCTCTATGGAGTTGTCAAACATCTTCGGATATTCCTCAATAAGTTTTTTTCTACGGCTGAACAAGGAGCCGGGCGGAAGCGGCTGTAGCGTGGATACCAAGTTTCAGCGGCGCGCGTGGGCGGAAGCGGCTGCAACATGGATACCGAAATCCTGTTTTTTTGCGCGGGCCTTGACATTGGAGTTCACTCCAATGTTATGCTGATCGCATGAAACAGCGCTATCCCGTTCAGGAAGTCGCCCGGATGCTCGGGATGTCCAGGGACACGCTGCGGTATTACGACAAGATCGGGCTGGTGAAGCCGGTCCGGGAAGGCAACCGGTACCGCATGTATTCGCCGGATGAGCTGATCGATCTGATGAACATCCAGATCATGCGGTACGCGGGCTTTACGCTCGAGGAGATCAAGGGGAAGATCGGCTTCCGCAAGATGGAGCGGGTCGACCCCGAAGCGTGCGCGGAAGCCGCCGCGTTCCTGGAAGCGAAAGACGCCGAGATCCGCAAGAAGATCGAACATCTGGAGAACGTCAGCCGTCTGCTCCGCCTGGCCGCCGCCACGATGCGGAACTACAGCCCCGAGCGCGATGAGCAGCTCGCCGCCTACGTCCGGGAGCTGTACCGGGACATCCGCGCGGGCGGAAGCCCCCATGAAGAGGAGGTGTGCGAAAGACATGAGGATTAGAAACTACTGCTACCTGACGGCGGGCGTACTGGCGGTGCTGTTCGCGGCCACGCACGCGTGGAACGGGCACGCCGCCGTGCTGCCGGAGCTGGACGGCGGAGCGGTCGCCCTCGAGACGGAGACGGTCTTCACGTACGTGTGGCACATCATCACGGCGGAAAAAATGATCTTCGGCGTCGCGTTTCTGCTCATGGCGTTCGTCGGGGATTCGGTCAAACACCGGTTCGCCGCCTGGATGATCGCCGTCATTCTGGCCATCCGGCTGGCGGTCATTCTCGGCGTCACGGCCGCGTTCGACGCGTCCATGCTGGCCGCATCGTCGATCGACGCGGCGGCGATCGCCGTGTACATCGCGCTGATCCTGTTCGGCGCGAGGACAAGAAGCAGGGCGTGATGCGTTATTCCCGCAGCAGGCTGCCAATGCGGGCGGCCGTGTCGTCTTCGCGCGACGGAATATTGATCGTGACCGTCAGGTGGGGAGACTCCGACACGAGAAACGAAAGCTGGTCGAAGACGAGTCTCCCGGCCTGCGGATGAAAATTGATCTTTCTTCCCTCGGGGCCGCTCAGCACATCATGCCGCGGCCACCACTCCCTGAATTCCGCGCTTTCCCGGTTCAAATCTTCAATCAGCTCCAGCCACCACGGATCGCCGACGAATTTTCCGTAGTTCGCGCGAAATTGGGCCAGCCGGTGGCGGGCATGCTCCTCCCAATGCTCCCGAAGCAGTTCCCTGACATAAGGCGAAGTGAACGTGCGCCATACGGAGTTGCGCTCGCGCGCCGTCATGGCCGCGTAGTCTCCGTAAATCAGGCACGCCGCCCTGTTCCATGCCACGATGTTCAGGCGCTGATCCGTAACGTAGGCCGGGCTTGCGCCCTGCAGGTCAAGGAAGGCTTGCAGGGCGGGAGGAATGACCGCCTCCGCCGGCTCCGGTTCGGCGGGCGGCTGCCGCATGCCCAGCATGAACAAGTGTCTGCGCTCGTTCGCGTCGAGCCGGAGCGCCCGCGCGATGTTGTCCAGCACTTGCGCGGACACCTGGATGTTTCGCCCCTGCTCCAGCCACGTATACCAGTCGACGCTGATCCCCGACAGCATCGCCACTTCCCCGCGCCGCAGCCCCGGCGTGCGGCGCCGCCCGCCGGCGGGTAGCCCGGCCTGCTCGGGCGTAATCCGGGCGCGCCTCGTCCGCAAGAATTGCGCCAGTTCCCGGAGCCGTTCATGGGTGGACTGGTCCATGCCCCGCACCTGCCTCTCCGATTGCCTCTCCGATTGCCTCTCCGATTGGTGGGAGCGCTGCTCCCGGGATAAACGGTCATCTTATTCCGGGATGAATTTCAATCTACACTTCAGGATAGCAGATGTCATCTTGCAAGGAAAGGAGACTTCCGTTGGAAAAACAATTGCAACTGCGGGCCGGCGAATTGGGCAGGCCGGCCAAGGCGCTGCTGCTGCTCGGCGTCTCGCTCGGGTACTTCATGGTGCTGCTCGATACGACGGTCGTGAGCATTGCGCTTCCCGCGATTCACGACGACCTGGGAGGCGGCATCGCCGGGCTGCAATGGGTGGTGAACGCGTATACGATCGTCTTCGCGGGGCTCCTGATGTCCATGGGGGCGCTCGCCGACAAGCTGGGAGCGAAGCGCGTCTTCAGCGCCGGACTCATCCTCTTCCTTGCCGCTTCGGCCTTGTCCGCGTTCGCGCCGTCGCTCGGCGCGCTGATCGGCCTGCGCGCGCTGCTCGGCGTCGGCGGAGCGATGCTGATGCCGGCCAGCCTCTCGATTCTGGCCCATGCGCATCCGGATCCGGCCGAACGCGCGCGGGTGATCGGCATCTGGGCCGCGACCACCGGGACGGCGATGGCCGCGGGACCGGTCGCCGGCGGATTGCTGGTTGACGCTTTCGGATGGCGCAGCATTTTTCTGATCAACGTTCCGCTCGCCATCCTCAGCCTGATTCTGATCCTGCCGCTTGTGAGCGAAACGCCGCGCAAACCGGGTCAAGGGTTTGACTGGCCGGGCCAATTGACGGCCATCGCCGCGATCGCCGCGCTGTCCTTCGCCCTGATGGAAGGAGAGACGTACGGGTGGGGCTCGCCGGTGATCTTGTCGGCGTTCGTCCTGGCTCTCGTGCTCGCCGTCCTGTTCCTGATCGCGGAAGGGAAAGGCAGCGCGCCGCTGTTTCCGCTGCACCTGTTCAGAAACCGGACCGTCTCGTCCGGCCTTGCAGCCGGAATGGCGATCAACATCGGCCTGTCGGGTGTTCTGTTCGTGATGCCCCTTTATTATCAGCAGGTGCGCGGGATGTCGGCCCATTCGGCCGGGCTCGCCCTCCTGCCGCTGACGATTCCGCTGGTCGTCAATCCGATCTTCACCGGCAAGCTTGCGGGCAAGATCGGCCCGAGGCTGCCGATGACGTTCGGCTACGCCCTGACGGCGATCGCCGCGCTGATTCCGTTGCCGGCGAATGCCGACACGAGCCAGGTCATCACATGGGCCGGACTGCTGCTGTTCGGCTGCGGCGTGACGTTCACCATTCCGCCCTTGATGGCCGCCGTCGTGTCCGCCGCGCCCCGGGAGCTGACCGGCACGGCTTCGGGAGCGCTGAACTCCAGCCGGCAGCTCGGCGCAACCCTCGGCGTTGCCGTCGTCGGGTCGATTCTGGCGGGCAGCGGCGCGTTCTTGGACGGCATGCATCGGTCGATGATCGTCCTTTCCGTCGTCCTGCTTTTCGGCGCCCTGATCTCGTACGCCTGTATCGGACGGTCGAAATCGTGATCCCCGCCGCGCATCCGCATGTTGACGCCTCCGGGCGTCATTTTTTTGCCCGCCAAAATTCACCTTTTTCTCCCGTATGTGGATAGATCAAAAATCAATGAGAATACATCATTGTGCTGCCCAAGTCCTTGATCTTATACTGACTACCAAGCGCGGTTTTGTAAACGCTGTCAAATCGTGTTTGACAATATCAAACCAACATGAGGATAGGTTTGATCAGACCAAACAACCAAACCAGCGGATGCCATTCATGCAAGCGGGAAGACAGCCGGATTTCCGTTTATAGCGGACCGACTCGCCGGTCGGCCGTTATAAAAAACATGTTCAAGGAAAAAGGGGTGTTCGAACGCATGACGAAATTGGCCAGACCGGTAAGCATCGCGCTCGTTGTGCTGCTCGTGCTGCTCTCCGCCGCGGCCTGCAGCAAGAAGTCGGACGCGCTGCTGCTGCTGGCCGACCGCGTCTGCAAGATGCTCGGTTCGGAGGGGCTGTTCCCGCCGATCAGGCGGACTGCCCGCAAGTCGTCCGCACGCATCAAGGGAGCGAAAGGAGCTTGAAAATGGCAGAGGTCAAAACGATGCCCGAACCTGCCCGCCAGACCGCCCGGCGCAGGCGTTCGATGAAGAACCGGATCGAGCCCCTGGACATCGTCATCGTCGCCATCCTCGGCGTGTTTGCGCTGCTGATTGTCATTCCGTTCATCAACGTGCTCGCGATATCCTTCGTCACCCAGCAGGAGTATCTGAAGACTTCAATCCTGCTGTTCCCGAAGGAAATCACGCTGGAGAACTACCAGCAGATGTTCATCGACGGACGGATCTGGACGGGGTATCGCACGACCGCGATCCTGCTGCTCATCGGCGTGCCGATCAACCTGTTCCTGACGACGAGCATGGCGTACGGGCTGAGCCGGCCCGATTATCCGTTCAGGCGGTTCTTCATTTTCTTCGTCGTCATCACGATGATGTTCAACGGCGGCATCATTCCGATGTACCTGCTCATGAAGCAGCTTCATCTGATCAACTCGCTCTGGTCGGTCGTGTTTGCATACGGCATCAACGCCTTCTATCTGATCATCATGATGAACTATTTCTCGAATCTGCCGATCGCCCTGTCGGAATCGGCGAAGCTGGACGGCGCGGGCGAATGGACGATCATGCTCAGGATTTATTCTGCCGCTTTCCATGCCGATCATGGCGACGATGACGCTGTTCTACGCGGTGGACCGGTGGAACGAGTGGTTCAACGCGATGATTTTCATCCGCAAAGGCCATCTCACCGTCCTGCAGCTCGCGCTCCGGTCGATCGTCATCGACTCGCAGATCAGCCAGCAGCTCAATGTGTCGAACATCCAGACGGACAAACAGTTCACGGAAGGGATGAAAATGGCCGCCGTCATCGCCTCGATGCTCCCGATCATGTGCGTCTTCCCGCTCCTGCAGCGCACTTCATCAAGGGGATGCTGATCGGCGCGATCAAGGCGTGAGCGTGGCGGAAGGCCGTTTGCATCATATCCGGCGCGCCGGCATCCGGAGCGCCGAAAACATGGAGAGGAGAGTAGAATCAAATGGTCAGTCTCAGAGTCGCGAAAACGGAAAACGGTTATGTGCGGGGGCTTCCCGCCGCGGATCCCCGCATCACCAGTTTCAAAGGGATTCCGTACGCCGCCCCGCCGGTGGGCGAGAACCGCTGGCGGGCGCCGCAGCCCGCGAAGAATTGGGACGGCGTGCTCAAAGCGTATGAGTTCTCGCCGATTCCCCTGCAGGTGCGGCAGCCGATCGACGTGAACAACATCTACACCCGCGAATGGGCCGTCGATCCCGACATCGCGATGAGTGAAGACTGTCTGTACCTGAACATCTGGACGCCGGCGAAGAGCCCCGACGAGAAGCTGCCGGTGTTCGTCTGGTATTTCGGGGGCGGGCTGCAGGTCGGGCACGCGTCCGAGATGGAATTCGACGGCGAGCGCATCGCCCGCCGGGGGATCGTCGTCGTCACGATCAACTACCGGCTGAACACGTTCGGGTTTCTGTGCCATCCGGAGATTACGGCGGAATCCCCGGACGCGCCCGCGAACTTCGGCCACCTCGACCAGCAGTTCGCGACGCGGTGGGTGAAGCGCAACATCGCGGCGTTCGGCGGCGATCCGGACAACATCACGATCGGCGGCCAGTCCGCGGGCGGCGGCAGCGTCCTCGCCCAGCTCACGTCGCCGCAGAACGAGGGTCTGTTCCGGCGGGCGATCATCATGAGCGGCATCTTCTCGCCGGTGTATCCGGGCCAGTTCGGACCCGGCGTGCGGGAGACGCTCGCGGAGGCCGAGCGGGAAGGGGTCAAGTTCTTCGAGTATCTCGGCGTCTCCTCGCTGGAGGAAGCCCGGAAGCTCGACGCGGAGTACATCCGCGACAAGACGGTCGAGTACAAGCGGTTCTGGGGCGCCGTCGTCGACGGCAAGTTCTGCGTCGGCCATCCGTTCGAGCGGTTCCTTGCGAACGAGCGCTGGAACGTGCCGATTCTGTGGGGCAACACGACCGACGAGTTCATCGCCCGGCCGAACGTCGGATCCCTGGATGAGCTGCGGCGGATGGCGGCCGACGCGTTCGGCGAGGACGCGGACCGGTTCCTCGCACTGTGCGGAGCCGATCAGGGCGATCTGGAGCAGTCGCTCAAGGCGGCGGCGGCGAGCCCCATCGAATACGCGATTCGCGTCGCGTCCCGGGCAAGCGCCGAGACCGGCGCCGGCACCCCGCTGTACTATTATGTTTTCGACGCGGAGATTCCGGGATGGGACAACCCCGGGACGTTCCACTCGGTCGATCTCTGGTTCTTCTTCGAGACGCTGGCGAAATGCTGGCGGCCGTTCGTCGGCAAGCATTACGATCTGGCGCGCCAGATGTGCAACTATTGGGCGCATTTCATCCGCACCGGCGATCCGAACGGCCCCGATTCGACGGGCGAAGACTTGCCGCGGTGGGAGCCGTATACCGAGGAAGCGCCTTATGCGATGGTGTTCGGCGACAAGTCCGGGTTTGTCCGGGAGCAGCCGGGCGAGCTGATGCGGTTCCTGGTCGACCAGTACTTCAAGCGCAAGTCCTAGACGACATCAAGCTCGGGAGGGGATGGCGTTGCGGCTGGCGAGCGGCGGGTACACGCTGCTGGTCAAGGACGGCGGCGTCGAGGTGCGTCGGGACGGAGAGCCGCTCTATTTCAACAGGCGGCCGATGTTCGTGACGATGAAGACCGCCTTCGCGGTGAACGAGTTCTACGACCGGGCGTACGACGATGTCGCCGAAGACGGCGGGCGGATCGTCGCCGGCGGCGTGCTTGCCGTGCCTTCCGGCCCGGAAATCGTAATTTCACGGGCCAGACGATGCAGAGCCGCTACCATTGGCTGCCCTGGTGCACGTTCGTCCAGGCCGAGCCGCTCCTCAGGCTGCATGACGCGTTCGGCGTCTTCGAGATCGCGGACGCAGCGGAGTTCGGCCCGGAGAAGCGGGCGAGGCTTTGGCCGCGTCTATGACGGACTTGCGGGAAGCTCGGGCTGACCGTCGCCCCGCTTCTGGTATTCCCGCGGCGTAATGCCGGTCAGCCGCTTGAACTGCCGGCTGAAATGCTCCACGTTGCGGTAGCCGCACCGGAACGCGACTTCGGCGACGCTCAAGGAGCCGTAATAGAGGTACTCCTTCGCGAGCCGGATCCGGTTGTGGATGACGTCGTCCATGCAGGAGACGCCGAACGCCCTTTTGTAGATGGACTGCAGATAGCCCGGGCTGATCCTGAGGTAGTCCGCCATGCGGGAGATCGTCCAATTATCGCCCGGGCTGTTCTGGATCGCGACGCGCAGCTTGAGCAGGTTGTAGTGCTGCGGCGTGATGTCGGCGTGGAAGTACGATTCGAGCAGCTTGTTGAACAGCGTCCGAAGCAGGTAACGGATCGAGGATTCCTTGCAGTCCTTGTCGAAGTTGTGCTCGATGACGAGCAGCTCGAACAGCTTGTGGCAGTAGTCGGGATCATCGACGGAAAAGGGAACGCCGCACGGCACCACCGTCTCCGTCACGAAAGGCTCGTTCGTAATGAAGCGGATCCAGTTGTTCACGAACCGTTCCCCGGATGCGCGGTAGTACACTTTCTGGCCCGGGCGGTAGAGGACGGCGCTGTAGGCCGGATATTCCCGGAGCTCCCCATCCACCCAGAACAGGGCGGGCGTCTTCGTGAAGACCAGGAGCCAGTGGGTGCCGACGGGAACATCGGTGACGAAATGGCGGCCGTCGTGGGCCATGTCGCAATGCGCGTAGAGCACATGGATCATCCGAATCCCTCCGGATTGGCGTGAAGGATAGTTCCAGCGTAAAGGAACGGATCGGGGCGGGTCAATAAGGCGGGCGGCGTGATGGCGCGGCGCGGCGGATGATTTTTTTTGTCATGGAAGAAAGCGAGGATGGGCATGGAAGAAAGGCAAGCGAAGGACATTCCGGCGGGCGCGCTGCGGGCGGCCGCGAAGGAACATCAGGGCACGCTGGCGGAAGTCGCGTATCCGGTCCGGCACTACATCAACGCGTCCCGGCAGCTCGTAACGGACCGGCGGATCGGCGCGGAGGAAGCGGGAAGGGAGACGGTGCGGGGCGAGGCGATCGTCAAGACGTGCAACGTCTATCTTCCCGCCGGCTACGACCGCGAACCCGGCCGGCGCTACAACGTCCTGTACCTGCTGCACGGCGTGGGCGGGGACGAGTACGAATGGCTCAGAGGCAGCGGGGAGGCGGACGGGCGCCATGTCATCTGCAATCTGCTCGATCATCTGATCGCGGAAGGAGAGATCGAGCCGCTCATCGCCGTGTTCCCGAACGGCCGCAGCGCCCATGATTACGCCGACCGGTCGTTCAACGCCGAAGGCACGAACATGCTCGGGTTCTATTATTTCGATTATGAATTGCGGTACGATCTCATCCCGTTCATCGAATCGAACTACCGCACGAACGCGAACATCGCCGACACTTCGGCCGCGGGAATCGCCGTGAGCCGCCGCCACCGGGCGATTGCCGGGCTGTCGATGGGCGGCATGCAGGTGCTGAACCTGGTCGTCGGCGGATACCGGTGCGATTCGGTCGCGTACACGGAGAACCGGAACAACTGGCGGAACGGGCTGGACACGACGGTGCGCGCGCCGGGCATGACCGATCTGTTCGCGTACGCCGGCGCCTTCTCGAACGCGCCGACGTCGAGCGAAGGCCGCGTGCTGGGGGAGAGTCTGGCCGCCACGGCGCACGGGCTGGACTTGCTGTACATGACCTGCGGCGACCGGGACGAAATTTCGTTCCCGGTGTATGCCGGGGCGATCCGCGGGCTCGCGGAAGCCGCGGGCGACAGGCTCGCGGGTCTGGTGCAGGTCGTCATTCCCGGCGGCGTCCACGATTTCGGGGTGTGGAACCATGGCGCGTACAACTTTGCCCGGCTGGCTTTTCGTTAATCGGAGGCGGCGCTGTCCGACGCGGTGATCGGAGCCGCCGCCGATGCCTCGGGCGAGGCCTGAGCCGTTGGCGGAGTCGCCGCCGATGCCTCGGGCGAGGCCTGAGCCGTTGGCGGAGCCGCCGCCGATGCCTCGGACGAGGCCGGAGCCGTTGGCGGAGCCGCCGGCCTCGGAGGCCGGAGCCGTCGGCCGCTGCCGATGTTACGGCGACGCCGTTGCCGTATATTTGCGGACGGCCGGCGCGATGCGCTCCGCGACCAGCTCGATGTTCCGCGCGAGCTTGTCGTAGGGAACGCCGCCGACATCCATTTGCAGCAGGACGCGCTGGTGGCCGAACAGCTCGTGCTGGCGCAGGATTTTCTCGATGATGAGCTGCGGGCTGCCGACCATCAGGGCGTCATCGGGGTCGGCCGAACGGAGAAGCTGCTCCCGCGGATACGGCGTTCCCCGCATCAGGCGGAAAATGTGATCGAGATGGGGATAGAATTCCCGCTGCGCGTCCCGGGAATTCTCCGCCGCGTACAACATCGACGTCGTCGCGACGGGCAGGGCGGCCGGATCGTGGCCGGCCTGCTTCGCCGCCTGCCGGTACAGTTCGACGGCAGGCCTGAAGGCGGCGGACGGGCCGTTCAGCGTGGCGAGCATCATCGGCACGCCCGCGAGGCCGGCTCTGGCCGCGCTCTCCGGTGAGCCGCCCACCGCCCGCCAGATCGGCAGCGCGCCGCTTGCCGGCCGCGGCATGATCCGGGCCTTGTTCAGCGGGGCGCGGAACTTTCCTTCCCAGGTCACTTCTTCCTCGCGGTTCAGCTTCAGCAGCAGGTCGAATTTCTCCTCGAACAGCAGCTCGTAGTCGTTCACGTCGTAGCCGAGCGTGCAGCAGGTGCCGACCGTCGAGCCTCTGCCGGCGACGAGCTCGGCGCGCCCGTCCGAGATCTGGTCGATCGTGGCGAAGTCCTCGAAGACGCGCACGGGATCGTGCACGCTCAGCACCGTCGCCGAGCTGGCGATTTTGATGCGGCTTGTCGCCTGGGCGATCGCACCGAGAATGACGGTGTGCGCCTGGGTCGCCGTATGGTCCTGATGCCGCTCGCCGACGGCGAACACGTCAAGCCCCGCCGCTTCGGCCAGCCTGCTCGCCTCGATCAGCTCGAGGATGCGCTGCCGCACGCTGATCTTCCGTCCCGTGTGCGGGTTCATCGTATGATCGCCCAAGGAGTAGAAGCCGATTTCGATGCCCCGCGCGCGTTCGGCGGGTTGGTTTTTGTCCGGCATGGTGAATTCCTCCTTGTCGCTTGACCAGTCAAGTTAACGGGTAAAAAAATTGCGCGGCCGTGCCGCCATGCTACTGCTCCCGATGCGTGGTCTCCTGATCGTCCGCGGGCGGGAGCGGCTTCGTCCTGCTGTGCTTCTCGAGGCGCGTCACGAGCGTATAGAGGAGCTGCTGCTCTTCCTTCGACAGCGCTTCGTCGAAGAACGACGTCTGGAACGCCACCTGCGCGGGATACGCCTTGTCCATCACCGCCTCGCCTTTCGGGGTGAGGCGGATCGTGTTGGTCTTCCATTCCCGCCGGCGGACGATGTACCCTTCCTTCTCCAGCCGGGCGAGCATGCGGGAGATGCCGCCTTCGGTCACGGTGACCTTCTTCGCCAGCTCGAGCTGGTTGAGCGGCTGGTACGCGCGGATCTGCGCCAGCACGTCGAATTGGGCGGTCGTCAGGCCGAAGCGCTTCAGAAACTCGTTCGTCATCTGATGGCTGCGGTTCGTGAATTGGACGAAGCGGAGCCAGGTCAGGACGCCCAGCGTAAGATCCTTGCTCAACCCGCACCTCCTCCCGTCGCGATGTTGTTATCACTTTACTACTCAAGTGATAAAAACGCAAGCGTCATCTTCCGTGTGAGCAAGAAGGCCCAACAATTCAAAAAGCCGACCCCGATAGGCCGGCTTGCGCGTCGGATGGCATGCTGGTATAATATAAAAATCTTCGTACACATGCGAGGTTAAAACAATGCCCCATCTTACAATTTCATTGTATCATGCCGGCGGTCGGTTGTCAAATGGTTTGGCGGAATAATTTTTTGCGAGGAGAGATGGAGCATGCGGGCATTGGTCCTTGGACTGCGGGAAGTGAAGAAATCGCATCAGGCGCTTGTCGGCGGGAAGGGGCTCAACCTGGGCGAGCTGTCCGGGATTGACGGCGTTCGGGTGCCGGACGGATTCTGCGTGACGACAGCGGCATACCGGCAAGCCATCGACGGGAACGAGACGGTGCGCTTGTTGCTGGAGCGGTTGGACGGACTGAAGGCGGAAGACCGGGAGCAGATCGGTGTCGTCAGCGGAATGATCCGACAGGCCATTCTCGACGCGGAAATGCCTTCCGAAGCGGCGAGCGCCGTCGCCGGCCATCTCTCCGTGTACGGCGAGGATGAGGCGTATGCAGTCCGTTCCAGCGCAACGGCCGAAGATTTGCCGCATGCTTCTTTCGCCGGCCAGCAGGACAGCTATCTGAATGTCACCGGCCTCGCGTCGATCCTGCGGCATGTGCGCCAATGCTGGGCCTCGTTGTTCACGGACCGCGCGGTGATCTGCCGGATGCGGAACGGGTTCGACCACCGGCGCGTCCAAATCTGCGTCGTTGTGCAGAAGATGGTGTTCCCGCACGCTTCGGGCGTCATGTTCACCGCCGATCCGGTGACGTCCAATCGCACCGTGACGTCCATCGACGCCGTGTACGGGCTTGGCGAAGCGCTGGTCTCCGGCCTGGTGTCGGCCGACGGCTATCAAGTGTGCGGCGGGGAGATCGTCGGGAAGCGGATCGCGGCCAAGACGTCGGCGGTTCATCGGCGAATGGAAGGCGGCACGGAGATGAAGCCGGTCGATCCCGGACTGCAGTCTGCGCAGGCTTTGACGGACGAGCAAATTTTGCGGCTGGCGGGCATCGGGAGGCGGATTGAGGCGCATTTCGGCCAGCCCCAGGATATCGAGTGGTGTCTGGTCCGGGATGATTTCTACATTGTGCAAAGCCGGCCCATTACGACGCTGTTTCCGATCCCGGACGCGGGCGATGCGGAAAACCGCGTCTATGTCTCGGTCGGCCACCAGCAGATGATGACCGATCCGATCCGGCCGCTCGGCCTGTCGTTCTACCTGATGACGACGCGCGCGCCGATGCGGACGGCCGGCGGGAGGCTGTTCGTCGACGTGACGGCGATGCTGGCTGCGCCCGAAGGCAGGGAGAGGCTGCTTCTGAACATGGGGCAGCACGACCCGCTCATGAAGGACGCGCTGATGACCGTGATCGAGCGCGGCTTCGTTCCGTCGCAGCCCGGCAGCGGTCCCGGACTTGGCGGCCCCGGCCCGCAATCCGCGGCGCCTCAGTCCCAATTCGAGCCCGACCCGGCGATCGTCGCCGAATTGATCCGCCGCGGCGAAGCGTCGATCGAGGCGTGCAGGCAAGCCATCCGGACGAAGTCGGGCCCCGGGCTGTTCGATTTCATCCGGGAAGATATTCGCGCGCTCCAGGAGACGCTGTTCAATCCGCAATGTCTGGGCGTCATCACGGCCGCCATCAACGCCTCGATGTGGATCAACGAGAAGATGGAGGAATGGCTGGGCGAGCCGAACGCGGCCGACACGCTGGCCCAATCGGTGCCGGGCAATGTCACGTCGGAGATGGGGCTCAAGCTGCTGGAGGTCGCCGACGCCATTCGCCCGTATCCCGAAATCGTCGAATATTTGCGGCGCGCGGACGAGGACGGCTTCCCGGAGGAACTGGAGAAATTCGAAGGCGGGAAGGAAGCGCGGGAAGCGGTTGAGGCGTTTCTCGAAAAATACGGGATGCGCTGCGTCGGCGAAATCGACATTGCGCGAACGCGGTGGAGCGAGAAGCCGGTCGCGCTGATTCCGATGATTCTGAGCAACATCCGGAACCATGAGCCGGGCGCCGGCCGGAGGAAGTTCGAACAGGGGCTACGGGAGGCGCAAGACAAGGAGCGGGAGCTGCTGAGCCGGCTTGTGGCGCTTTCGGACGGGGAGCGGAAAGCCGCCGAAACCCGGCGCATGATCGGCGTGATCCGGCATTTCAGCGGGTTCCGGGAATATCCGAAATACGCGATGGTGAGCCGCTATTTCATCTACAAGCAGGCGCTCATGCGGGAGGCCGAACGGCTCGCGCGGGACGGCGTGATCGGGGTGCCGGACGATATTTTCTATCTGACGTTTGAAGAATTGAGCGAAGCCGTTCGCACGAATCGTCTGGACAGCCGGATCGTCGGCGAACGGAAGGAAGCGTACGGTATTTATGAAAAATTGACCCCGCCGCGCGTCATCACCTCCGAGGGCGAGATCATCGCGGGGAGATACCGGCGGGATCATGTTCCGGCCGGCGCGATGGCCGGACTGGCGGTCTCGTCCGGCGTCGCGGAAGGCCGGGCGCGCGTCATCCTCGATATCGGGGACGCGGATCTGGAAGAAGGCGATATTCTCGTCACCGCCTTCACCGACCCGAGCTGGACGCCGCTGTTCGTGACGGTCAATGGGCTGGTCACCGAAGTCGGCGGGCTGATGACCCACGGCGCGGTGATCGCGCGCGAATACGGCTTGCCCGCCGTCGTCGGCGTGGTGGACGCGACCCGGCGGATCAAGGACGGCGACCGGATCCGCGTGAACGGGACGGAAGGGTACGTCGAGCTTTTGTGATGGCCGACAACTGACCAGGAACAAGGATCAACGGCGGGGAATGGACTCGCCGTTGATCCTTGTTGTCGCTGCCGTTACCGGGACGCGCCGACCGGCAGCCGGCTTGGCCTGAGCACGGCTTCCTTGCCGATCAGCCGATAGAGCAAGGACGCGAGCAGGACCAGATAGACGGCGGGGAGGACGGCATCCGAGGCGGGTCCCGCCGCCAGGTGCGAGACGATGGCGCCGATCAGGATGACGGCGAGCCCCAGACCCGAAGCCGCCGCGAGCCGCCGCCACCGGAAGCCGGCGATCAGGCCGAGCGCCCCGACGATTTCCAGCGCGCCGATGACGTACATGAACGACGGCGCGTAACCGAGCGTATCGGTGTACATCTCCCGGATTTGCGCCTCGCCCGAGAACAGCTTCGTCGCTCCCGACATCAGAAACGCGAGCGCGAGCAAGCCTTGAATCAGATAGGACAGCCATTTGATCCGCATGGGTCATGCACCTCCAGTCAGGATTGAAGTTTGGCCAGGAACGCTTCCAGCCGGTCGAACAGTTCCCGCGCGCCTTCCGTCATGCCGGATTGCAGGACGCCTTCGCGGGCTTCCGGGGACGGGTAAAGCGTCACTTCGGTAAATTTCGTCCTGCCGTCCGGCAAATCTTCGAACGTCGTCGTCACGAGGGCGACCGCGCCGGGGAAACCCTCGTACTCGTAGGTGTTCACGAGCCGCTCGCCCGCGGCCACTTCGTGGTAGACGCCGTTGTGCGCGTGCACCATGCCGTTGCTTTCCTGCTGGACGAAGCGCCAGACGCCGCCTTTCCTGACTTCCATCCGGTCGACGGTCGTCGTCATGCTGCGCGGCCCCCACCATTCGCTGATCGTCGACGGATCGGTGTACGTGCGGAACACAATTTCGCGGGGCGCGTCGAAAATGCGGGTGAGAACGATTTCCTGCTTGCCGGGTTCGGCGACGACACTCAGTTTGGACATGGGTGGATCTCTCCTTCATATTGGTTTTTTGTTCTTGTTTTGGTCAGGTTCGGTTCAGGTCATGCTCCGGTTCAGGTCATGTTCCGGTTCTTGTCATGCTTCCTGTTGGTCCGCCTGCGCCTTCTTCAACAATTCCTCGAATCGGTCGAACTGCTCTTCCTTGATTTTGATGAACGTATCCAGCCAGTTGTTCATCTCGACGAACGGGGTCGGACAGAGCGAGTAGATGCGGCGGTTGGCATCCACCTTCGCGCTGACGATGCCGGCTTCGGCGAGAACGTGAAGATGTTTGGAAGTCTGCGGCAGCCTCAGCTTGAGCCGCTCGGCAATCTCGCCGACCGTCATGGCTCCGAAGTCCCTGAGCAGTTCGACGATGTTGAAGCGGGTGGGCTCAGCGAGCGCACTGAGCGTAGCCAAGGTCATTCGCGGATCACCTCCCGGATTGGAGTCGTTGCTTTCTCTGACACCTAATTTACACCATCGGGAAATTTCCATCAAGAGAAATTTCCCGAAAAAGAAAATTTAATTTCATCCGATCCGCACAAGACCGTCTCAAGTTCGCAACATTCCGCGGTTACACGATCCCCAAGAAAAAAAGCCCGGCAACCGGCAAGAGGAGTTGGAACGCATGAAGGGGAAAGCGCGTTTGCCGCTGGCGGTCGGCCTCGCGGCGCTGGCGTTCATCCGGCCGCTGATGAGCGTGCGCGGGCTGTCCGAACGGATCGGACAGCCGGCGGCGAGCATGACGGTCACCATTCTGATCACCGTCCTCTGGATCGGCGCCGCCGTCCTGCTGCGCGTCGAAAATCCGGTCAGGACGCTGCTGTACGCGGGCATGATCTACGGGGTTTTCGCGATCGTGATCAGCGCGATCGCTTCGCCGATTCTGGATGGCCGGCTGCAGGAACCGATCACGAATCCGTTCGCCATCGTCAGCGTCATTCTGACGAACGCGCTGTGGGGGCTGATTGCCGGATGGATCGCCGCGGCCGTTCGGAAATCCGGCGGCAGAGCGGCTGCGGAGCGATAGCGCGCTCTCAACGGGCGTGGAAATCCCGGCGCTTCAAGACGCCATCCACCAGCGCATCCCGCGTTGTAATTTGTCGCTCAGGAACCCGCCCGCGAGGATCGTCGGGGTCACGCCGCGCGAGTTCGCGCGCATGTCCCGGTAGCGGCGGGTTCAGGTTCAACGTCTTGACAGGACACCATTCGGTGTCCTATAATTGTTTTCGCCACCATTTGGTGTCCGGTTGTGCCGTTCAAGCGCGAAGGATGGATGGAGCGGACGGAGCGGCGGATTTTGGAAACTCTGTTCGAGAAGTTGCGGGAGGGAAATGAACATGGCCTACGTCGTCGATTTCAACCAGGTGTCCACGGTCGGGCTGGAGTCTTCACCCGCGGCGGAGGCGCTCGCGGGGCTGCGCGCCAACGAGGCCCGCTATTTCCGGAACAAGTACAAGCATGAATTTACGGTGGTCCCGGCAAGCGAGAGCCGTGAGGCGCTTGACTATGTGAACAGGATTCTGAAAGAGGAGCGCGGCATCGAGATCGCGTCGAAGCCGCTTGAGACGTCGCAGTTCCAGGTGGAGAACATCAAGTGGACGTACGTCTTCTACGAGAACGGGCTGTCGATCAACGTCATGTACACGGTCGACGATCCGAAGAAACGGGCCGTCGGGTTCAAGCTGTCGGAAGGGATGGAGGTGCCGGAGGAGCTGGGCAAATTCAAGTTCGCCCGGCAGAAGTCGAAGCTGGCCGGCACGATCCGGGGCTCGTTCTTCGTGATCAAGGGAGCGTATTGAACGCTGCCGGCGAAGAATGCAGGCGCAGCCCGCGGGAAGACAGCGGAATTTAACCGGACGCGGGCTTGCGGCTGCTTTCGTGCCTGTTGCCGACGGATTTCGCCCGGTATTCGGATGGCGTCATCCCCGTCTGCTCGCGGAAAACTTTGCCGAAATACTTCTCGTCCTGAAAGCCGAGCTGGTTGGCGATCCAATAGACGGGGCGGTTCGTCGTCCGCAGCAGTTCTTCCGCCTTGTGGATTTTGCGGGTCCGGACATAGTCGCCGAATGTCGTGCCGACAATATCCTTGAAGCATACGCTGAAGCAGCCTCTGCTCATATTGACCGCATTGGCGACTTCCTCCTGGTGGATTCCGTCCAGCAGGCGGTCGTGAATGATCTGGACGGCATGGTTGATACTGGAGACGATTTCTTCCGAATATCGTTTTCCCGATTCGTTGTCCGGTCCGGGATAATATTCGTTTATTTTTCTGTTGTCGTGTTTGACCCGGTTTGCGATTCGCTCCAGCACTTCATCCAGCTTCTCTTTCTCGAGCTGCGTTTTTACGATGTAGTCGATGGCGCCCAATCTCATGGCTTCCTGGATAAACCCGAAGTCCTGATGGCAGGTCAATACGACCGTCCGCATATCGGGATAGAGGTTGCCGGTGATTCTCATGAGATCGAAGCCGGACATGCCGGGCATGGTCAGGTCGGTAAAAACGACATCCGCTCCGCGGGTTTTCAAAAACTCCAACGCCTTTTCCCCGCTGTTGGCCTCGCCGACGATTTTAAACCCGAATCTCTCCCAGGGCAGAACCGAAATGAGGCCCTTCCTTGCATAGAGTTCATCGTCCACGATCAACGTTCTGATCATCATACGCCCTCCTGAGCGAACCGATTGCCGGTGGCGGCGTCAGCCGCCGCTCTTGCCGGGCTCATTCCGGACGATCTTCTCCGCTTCGCCGTGTGCTGTCCCCCCATACCAGCCTGCTCGCCAACCGTACCGTCTCGTACGGTTTGGCGGGATGGCGCAGACGCGCAATCAATTGTTCCGCAGCCCGCGCGCCGAGATGAAACTCGTCGTGAGCTACGGTCGTGAGCGAGAAGTCCAGGAAGTCGGCTTCTCCAATCCCGTCGAAGCCCGATATCGCGATGTCACCGGGAACGCGCTTGCCGATGCTCCGCAGATATCGAATGGCGCTCAGCGCAATCCGGTCGTTCGCGCAGACGAACGCTTGCGGCAGACGGCTCAGCGTCGACATCGCGCGGGCAACGTCCTCGTAGGTCTGATAGCTGTCCGGGCTCTCGTCGATGAGGCTGCAAGCGCGATCGACGGTCCCGCCGAATTCGGCGACGGCCCGCTGGAATCCGAGCCAGCGCTCCATGAAGCTGCGGCTGGACGCGATATCGCCGATGAAGCCGATTTCCCCGCAGCCGGAGCGGAGCAGTTGTCGGGTAATCCGGTAAACGCAGTCCTCGTTCTCCATGGAGACGACGTCGGCTTCCAGTCCCGACAGCTCCGTATCGGGGCAAATGTCGATCAGCACCTTGGGGATGTGCTTCCCGAGGATCGCTTCCGTATAATGCCTGTTCAGGGCGCCCCCGACGATAACGCCCCGAATTTCGGTGTCCAGCAGCGCGGGCAGCTCCAGTCCGGCGATCTGCTCGTCGCTGATAAACCCGACCTTCAATTCGAAGCCGTGCTTGCTGGCAACCTGTTCAACGCCGTGCAGCACATTCATCCAGAAACTGGAAATGTGAAGATGGCTCCTGGTCACATACGCGATGCTTTCTCTGGATTCCGCCTTCGCATCCGCCAACAGGGACGGCAGCGGAGGCACTTTCTTGTAGCCCATCGCGGCCGCCTGTTCGATGACCCGCCTTCGCGTCTCCTCCGGGATGCTGGGATGATTGTTGAGCGCCTTGGATACCGTGTTCCGCGAGAGACCGAGACTTTCGGCAATATCGAAAGTTGTCACTTTCTTGCTCAACTTGATCGTATCCTTTTCTATTATTGTATTTACTTCTATTTTTACGTTCTGAATGAGAAATGTCAATGATTATAATGTTTATGTTTACTTTTGGAGATAAACAATGTATAATCAACTCTATAATTCAATGATGAATAAACGCAGTGCGGTCCATTTTTTTGTCAATATTTTCAAACGCGTTTTTATAATATAAAACATCAAGCAAAAAAATGGCCGCCGCTTGTTGACCGGCGGGGAGCGTGGACGATGTCAAGGATCATGGAAATTCTGAGACGTTACCTGAAGGGCAAGTCGATTATCCGGACGATGATGTTCTCCTATCTGATCGTGAACATCTTGCTTCTGCTGCTCCTCGGTCTGTTGTCGATACGCGATTCCGCGACAAGCCTTACCGAGGAAATGACGCAATCCAGCTACAAAATCATGGAACAGGCGGCGCGCGGGCTGAATTTCAATCTCGAAGAGGCGACGCGTCCGCTCGTCATCCTGGCGGGGCATCATTCCGTGAGGACGATGATGAATCCGGGCAGACAATTGGATGTCGAAGGCCGCATCCAGCATGAGCGCAATATCGCGGATGTCGCCTTGAGCGTGTCATCTTTGCAATCGTTCATCAGCGACATTCTCATTTTGGGTGAAAACGGCTATGTGAACAACCTGGACGGCCGGATCACCCTTCGCTGGAATTATCCGTTCACCGAACAGGACTGGTTCAGGCAGGCGATATCGGGGAATCCCAGCAGGGGCTTCATCCCGCTCGGACTCCACAAGCAGGACTACTACATGGAGAAGTACATCTCGAAATACGATCAGCCGACGCTTTCCATCGCCCTGCCTGTAAACGATTACACCCGCAAGCCGATCGGCGCGGTCATCGCCAATCTTGACCTGAACAAAATCAGCGGCATGTTCCAGTTGACCGCCAATCACAATCATCAATATGTGTTCATGATCGACAGCCGGCAGACGGTCATTGTGCACAAGGATGCCGACGCAATCGGAACGAGGCTTGATTTCGCGGGAATCGAACGGATCCATGCGGGCGAATCGGGCAGTTTCATCACGGAAATCGACGGCAGGGAGACGCTGGTGACTTTTCACCCGACTACCGTCCAGGGATGGAAAATGGTTTCGACGATTCCGATGTCCGTCATTCGCGAGCAGGCGGATTCGCTGAAATCCAATCTGTTCGGATTCATTTATCTCTGCCTGCTGCTCAACCTTCTGATTTCCATCCTGATTACCGTGCGCATTTCCCGGCCGTTCGGACATTTGCTCTCCGCGCTGGACAAAATCGGGGAAGGCAGCATCTACATCATTTCGAATCATTACAAATATCGCGAGCTCGACCTGATCGGTAACAAATTCAAGGAACTGGTCCTCAGAATCAAAACGCTGGTCAAGCAAAACTACCAATCGGAACTGGCCCGCAAAGACGCCGAACTGAAAACGCTGCAATCGCAGATCAATCCGCATTTTCTGTTCAATACGCTGCAATTGCTGCAAACCGAGATCGTATGCGGCAGCACGGAGGAATCGAATCATCTGGTGCTGTCGCTGAGCAGCCTGCTGCGGTATTCCATGAAGCAATCGGAAGAAATGGTCGAACTGGGGCGGGAAATCCAGAATATCCGGGATTACTTGTATATTTTGAACAAAAAGTACGACAACCGGATCGATATCGAGTACCACATTCCGGACCGGGAGATGTTGAAGTGCAGAACGATCAAGCTGATTCTTCAACCCATCGTGGAAAACGTCGTGCTGCACGGGTTCGGCGAAAATCCGGTGTCGGCCAAGGTGCGGATCAGCGCCGTGCCGGTCAAAAAAGGGATCATGATCGCCATCCGGGACAACGGCAAAGGCATGACAAGACAGCACCTCAAGCAACTGCGGAGCCAACTGGACAACCGGGAGCATGAGCCGGAACACATCGGGCTGTACAACGTCAACCAGCGGATCCGCTTGAAGTTCGGTCCGGATTACGGAATCAGGGTCAGAAGCAAACCCGGGAATTTTACGGCTGTATATGTCGTGTTGCCCAAAGTTTGAACCGATTCGGCGCATTCAGGGAGGGCTGAGCACATGAAGCTGCTTATCGCGGACGATCAAATTTCGCTGCACAGATATCTGGATAAAGTCATGGACTGGGAAGAAATGGGGTTTACGGATGTGCGGCACGCCTATGACGGCGAGGAAGCGGCCGCCAAGGTCGCGTCGTTTCGCCCGGATATTCTGATCCTGGACATTCATATGCCGAACCTGAACGGGATCGAATCGCTGAAGCGGGTCCGGCAGTCCGGCGATTTGCCGAAAACGATCATCCTGAGCGCTTATGACGAGTTCGAATATGCGAGGGACGCGCTTCACCTTCAGGTTTCCCATTATTTGCTGAAGCCGGTCGACGCCGCGCAGCTCCGGGACGCGCTCGGGGAAATGATCCGGGAATCCGCGGCGGCTTTAAGGCAAACCATCGGCGCCGAACTCGACCGGATTCTGTATACCGGGGAAATGGAGGCCGATTCGCTGGCGGCGATTCGCAGAGGGTTCGAGTTTTTCGGGATCGACCGTTTCGCCGTTGTGGCATGCATGGACAGTTCGGCGGACGGCCATTACGACCGCTGGCTGCGGGAGCAGGCAGCCGGGCATTTCAAATGCGCAATCGCCGGCAAGAGCAAAAACGGAAGCGTGATCCTGGTCGGCGGTAAGGACGAATTGTCAGGCGGGAAAATGCGGGAGTTCAGCGAGTCTCTTCAACGTCCGGGAGCGCCTTCCATGGCGCCGCCTCCGATCGGGATCAGTTCGATCGCCCTGGATGCCGCGGTTCTGCCGCAACTGATCGCGGAGAGCGTCCAGGTCGCAAAGGAGCCTGCCGAGACGGGCTCCGGCCTCCGGGAAACGATATGGCGGATCAAAAGGCATATCGACAGCCGCTATCATGAAGACCTGACGCTGCAGTCCGTCGCCGATCGGTTCAAGGTCGACAAGTACCAGCTTTGCCGCGCGTTCAAGAAGGAGTTCAGCGTCAATTACTGGTCTTATGTGATGAAAGTGCGCATGGAGAAAGCCGCCGAACTGCTCGCCGGGACGGAGTGGAAGAACAGCGTGATTGCGGAGCGCACCGGATTTCTGGACGAAAGCCACTTCAGTCGCGCGTTCAAGAAGTTTTACGGCGTAGCGCCCAAGGAGTACCGCCGCAGGCAATCATCATTCCGCTGACCGCCGGACGCGCAACAATTGACAACAGGCCCTGCAAGATTTTGAATTCCGGTTCGAACCAGGCCCCGTTATACTTCAACATGAAGAGACTGAAAGTGCTTTCAAAATCAACAGGCAGGGGGATGTACAAGCATGAACAGTAAAACGGCATGGCCACTCGTGATCATCTTGTGTGTCGCGCTCGTGCTTTCGGCATGCGGCCAAAGCGGCAGTGAAGGCAAGAGCGACGGGGAAAGCGGCGGCGCGTCCAATGACGCCGATGCGCCGAAACCGGTTACCATCAGCATTCTCTCCTGGAACAACGAGCAGGAGATGAAGCCGGTCATTGACGGTTTCAGGGCGAAATATCCCCATATCTCGTTCGACTTCTCGTTCGCTCCTCCGGTCACCGATTATATCGCGAAGTTGCAGACGATGCTCCTGTCGGATACGGCGCCCGATATTTTCATCATCGCCGCGGAGAACCGCAACGAGATCATCGATGGCGGATACGCGATGGATTTGACTGATCAGCCGTTCATGTCCGTCATGTTGGACAGCAACAAGCCGATGCTGAGCAAGAACGGCAGAACTTATGCGTTTACGCAGACGGGATGGGCCGGTGGCCTGTTCTACAACAAGCAGTTGTTCAAACAGGCCGGAATCGAGAAGCTGCCGGAAACCTGGGACGAATTCATCGAGATCTGTCTGAAGCTGAAAGAAGCCGGAATCCGTCCGCTGTATGACCGGATGCATGACATTACGATCATCCATTCCGCCATGTTCGGCGCGAATGTGCTGTCGAAGAACCCCGATTTCGACGCGAAGCTGTTCAGCGGGGAGACGACGTTCGCGGAAGGCTGGACGGAAGTGCTCAAGATGTGGAAGGAAGGCCTGATCGACAACGGCATTTTGACCCCCGACATGATCGGCATGACGAGCGAGCAGGTGATGAACGAATTTGCCCTCGGCAACGTCGCGATGGTTCCCGGCGGTCCGTGGAACATCGGCACGATCGAGGCCACGAACCCGGACATCGAGTTCGAAATTATGCCGATCCCGGGCAAAGAGCCGGGCAACAAGTACTACAACGGGGCGCCCGGCGTAGGTTTCGCCATCAACAGCAAGACGAAGCACAGAGAAGAAGCGCTCTTGTTCCTTGAGTATTTGAGCTCGGAAGAAGGTTTGCGGAAATTCGAAGAAGGAACGGGCGGCATCATCACGGCTCACGGATATACCACCAACGTGCATCCGGCGTATCTGCCGGCTTACAATGACGGATTGATGGCGGGCCGGATCTACTTGCCGATGGTGTCGTGGGCGCGGCATCAGGAAGCGCTGCGCAACCAGTTCCTGGTGGCCATTCAGGATATGGCGGTGAACAAGATTACGCCGGAGGAAGCCGTCGAGCTGCTGGACAAGAAGCTGCAAGAAATGGAAAACAAATAATCGCCAGACCTGCGAAGAGGGTATAGGATCGCCTACTACCCTCTTTTTCATAACAAGCGTTGCTCCCGAAGCACGATGGGCATGAAACGCGACAGTTGGGGAGGCCGTGTATGACCAGATTTGTCCGTCAAGCGCAGTATCTTTCGTTTCTGTTGCCGATCCTGGCCGTTTACTCCCTGTTTACGATCTATCCGCTGCTCAAGGCGGTTTTCTTGAGCTTTACGAATTTCGACGGCTATTCGAAAGTGTTCGATTTCGTCGGGATGAAAAATTATGCGCGGATCTTCTCGGATGACGCCATCCTGTCCGCCATATCGTATACGCTGTTCTTTACGTTCGCCAAGGCGCTGCTCGTTACGGCGCTGGCGATCCCGCTGGCCATGATTTTCGACCAGAAGTTTCTGACGCGCAATTTGCAGCGCGCCGTATTCTTCTTTCCTTCGATCCCGAGCGGGCTGCTGCTTGCCTACATTTGGGGATTTATTCTGGCGCCGGTCGATTCGGGCGTGATGAACAGGATACTCAGGACGTTGTTCGGCATCGGTTCGCAGCCCTGGCTGGCGGACCCGCTGCTCGCCAAGGTGTCCACGGTCGTCGTTGCCACGTGGGCGGTCACCGGGTGGCACGCGATTCTGTATCTGGCTTTCCTGCAGGCCATTCCGAAGGATTATTACGAAGCGGCGGCGATTGACGGGGCGAGCCGGCTGCAGCAAATTCGCCACATTACGTTGCCGCTGCTTGCCCCCGCCATGACGATCAGCTTCATGCTGCTGCTTACGGGCGGACTCAAGGTGTTCGAAATTCCGTTCGCCCTGACCAAGGGCGGACCAGGCTACGAGACGTACTCGATCACCCAGGTCATCGTGCTGCGGGGCATTACGGAAACCCAGTACGGCCTTGCTTCGGCGATGTCCATCGTATTCTTCCTCATCGTGCTCTCGATCGCCGTCTTCCAGGTCACCATCATGCAACGAAGGGAGCAGAACGTGCAGTGACGGAATCGAACAAAAGAATATGGCTTCTCGATCTTCTGATGCTCCCCGCGGGCATTGCGGCGTTCTTCCCGTTCTACCTGATCGTCATCAACACGTTCAAGACGATGCAGGAGACGGCCAGGAACCCGGTGGCGCTTCCTTCAAAATGGATTTTGACGAACTACATTCAAGTGTTCGAGGAGACGGCCGTTCTGCGCAGCTTCGGCAACACGCTGACCATCACCTTCTTCTCCGTCGTGCTGATCGTGCTGATCGGCGCCATGGGGGCTTATCCGGTCGTGTTCAATGCGAATCGGATCACGCGGATCGCGATGATCTATTTGCTTGCGGGCTTCATGATTCCGTTCCAGGCGACGCTCATTCCGCTGTTTCAGTTGATGAGCGATCTGCATTTGATTGACAAGCATTACGGCTTGATTATTCTGTATACGAGCAACTCGGTTTTTGTCTTCTTCCTGATGATGGGGTACATGAAGACGATCCCCCGCGATTTGTCCGAGGCCGCCACCATCGACGGCTGCAGCGTATGGGGCATTTTCTGGCGAATCATCCTGCCGCTGCTCAAGCCGATTACGATCACGAGCGTCATCTTCGAGACGATGTGGATCTGGAACGACTTCCTGGCGCCGATGCTGTTTCTGAACTCGTCCTCCAAGTCGACGCTCGTCCTGCAGATCTACAAGGCCAAAGGCGAGTTCGCCGTCCAGTGGCCGATGTTCATGACGCTTACGGTGATCACGCTGGTCCCGATCTTCATCTTCTTCCTCCTCATGCAGAAACATATCGTCAAAGGAATTGCGGCCGGCGCCGTGAAAGGGTGACGATCCGCGGGAACGCGACCTCAGCCGATGTTTGGGGTCGTTTTTTTTTTCTACGACTGACCAATTAGCATACAAAATGTACTTTCGACCTTTTGTAAGTATTGCTCGGGCTTGACGAAGAGCGTCATCCACAAACACGACCATTTCACCGCTTCGCAGAATGTAAGCATTCCAACTCCGCAAGCCCGTCATCCGCCGGTGTCGGGTTTTGGTCTGCCGGAAGAATGCGTTCCGGGCGCTGCTGCTCGGATTCGAAGCGATAGCCCAAGAAGGAGGCGGCAAGAAATGAAAGTGACGAAGGTTTCGGAACATGTCCGGGGCGTGTATACTTGGCTTGTCTTCCCGATTGCGGTATGGCTCGTGAAGGAGGAAGACGGCGTCGCGTTGGTCGACGGGGGCATGACGACCATGGCGAAAGGCATCTCGAAGGCGATCCGGTCTCTCGGCGTCGGGCCGCTGAAGCGGATCGTGCTGACGCACGGCCATTCCGATCATGTGGGGGCGATACCTCGCCTCCTGCAACAGTGGCCGGACGCGCCGTTCTATGCGCATCGGCTGGAGATTCCGCATACGACGGGGGAAACGCCATACCCGGGCCGCAAGAAGGCGGTGCGGGGTTTGCCGGTCGGGCTGCCGCGGCCGCTTCCCGAACACCCGGACGGCCGGCTCCAGCCGATCGGCGGACTCAAGCCGTACTGGACGCCCGGCCACGCGCCCGGCCACGTCGTCTGCCACCACGAGCAAGACGGCGTGCTGCTGGCCGGCGACCTGTTCAACGCGAAGAAGGGGCGGCTGCGCTTCCCGCTCTTCACGTTCGACAAGGCGACGGCGCTGGAGAGCAGCCGGATCGTGCCGGAGCTGAAGCCCGCGCATCCGGAGGTGTGCCATGGCGGCCCGATGCCGCGTCCGGCCGGTCAGCTCGACGAGTACCTGCGGGCGCATGCGAGCTACGCCGGAGCGGAAGGACAAGCTTGAGAAAACGCGTTGCGTGGAGGCGGAATCGGCGTGGACATGGAAACGTTGTTTGAAACATCGTCCGAGCACAAGGAATTGTTTCACCGGATTCGGTCTTTCTGTCTCGCATTCCCCGGGACGAGCGAACGGTTGAGCCACGGGGCGCCCTCTTTCTTCATCGATGGCAAAAAATGTTTCGCGCACTACCGGGTCAACCACCATGGAGACGGGCGAATCGCGCTCTGGTGCTCCGCCCCGCCGGGCATGCAGTCCGTGCTGACGGAGTCGGCGCCGGACCGCTATTTCGTTCCGCCCTATGTCGGGCACCACGGCTGGATCGGGCTGCGGCTGGACCGCGGCGCGGAATGGGAGGAGATCGCCGGTGTGCTCGAAGACGCGTATTTGAGCAAGGCGCCGAAGAAGTACAGGAAGCGGCCGGGCTGACCGGCAATAAAACTGCGGCTGACAGAGAGTGGCGAAGCGGCTGTAACGTGGATACCTCGCTACAGAGGCGCGCGGGCCGGAAGGCCAGTCTGCCCGGCATCTGCCCAGCAAGACCGTAATCGCCGGCACGAGGAACGGCCGCACGAGCGGATCTGTTCGACCGCTTCTGCAGGGTCGAGAAAGACCGCTCGCGGGACACGGGCGGTTCGGGGATCGGGCTGGCTATCGCCCATCACCGGGTGAAAGTCCACGGCGGGTTCATCGGGGGCGCCAGCGAACCCGGCGCGGGCGCGGAGTTTACCGTATATCTGCCCCTTCCGTCTCCTTCGGATCCGGCGAACGCTCCCGCCGGACCGGAGCGGGGCGGCGGAGCAGCAGCCCGATCCCCGAGCCGATGACCGCCGTGTAGACGAGCAGCGCGACGAATGCCGCCCGATAGCCGGCCAGCGCCTCCGGGGATCGCGGGGCGAGGAGCAACTGCCCGTGCGAAAACCAATCGGCCGCGGACACCAGCATCGCCAGACTGACGGAGGCGCCGATCTGGGGCGCGACATTCCACAGGCCGGCGGCGGCCCCGTGGTCTTCGCGGGCGAGACCGTTCGTCATGGCGACGGAGGAGCCGACCATGATACAGCCGACGCCGATGCCGATCAGCACGGTGCCCGGCAGGATATGGGCAAGATACGCATCCTGCGCCTCAAGCTGCGACAGCCTCCAGCTCCCGAGCGCGAAGGCCGCCGCCCCGGCGAGCAAAACCGGCCTCGTCCCGAACCGGGTGACGCATCGTCCGGCCAGATTGGCCGCGAGGATGACGGTCAGCTCCTGGGGGAGAAAAGCGGCGGCGGCCCGGAGCGGCTCGAATGCCATCGCCTGCTGCATGTACAGCGTCAGCATGAAAATCGACGGGCCGATCACGCTGCCGAACAGGAACGCCGCGACCGCCGCTCCGGAGAAAGCCCGCCCGGCCAGCAGGTTCAGCGGCAGCAGCGGATGCGGCGAAGAGCGCTCGATCAGGACGAACAGCCCGAGGAGCAGGAGGGACACCGCGAACAGCACGCCGGTCCAGGAAGCATTCCTGAACGCCCCGCCTTCGGTCAGCGCGAGCACCAGACAGCCGATGCCCAGCGTCGCCGTCATGGCGCCCGCAAGGTCAAGCGGCCGCCTGCCGCCGGCCCGATCGGCCGGGAGGATCGGCAGCGCGGCCGCGACGAGCAGGCCGGCCAGCACCGTGAGGAAGAACACGGACCGCCATCCGAACCATCCGGTCAAGGTGCCGCCGAGGATAAGCCCGGTCACAAACCCGGCCGCCGACACGGAGCTGAGAATCCCCATCGCCCGGTTGCGGGCCGGTCCTTCCGCGAAGAGCGCCGCGACGAACACGAACACCATCGGCGCGATCACCGCCGCGTTGAGCCCCTGCAGCGCCCGCGCCGCGATCAGCATCCCGGAAGCCGGCGCGAACCCGGCCGCGGCGGACGCCAGGGTGAACAGCCACACCCCCGCGGCCAGCGTCCTCCGCCGTCCGATCCGATCTCCCAGCCGGCTGCCGACGAGCAGAAACCCGCCGAAGCAGAGCGTATACGCCGTCGTAATCCATTGCAGCGTGCCCGACGCGGCGCCGAATTCGCGCTGGATGGAAGGCAGCGCGATCTGCACGATGGAGGCGTCCAGCAGCACCATCAGTTGCGCGACGCAAAGCAGCAGAAACGCCGTATTTTTTGACCATGTCCGCGCGCGTGTCTCTGCCGTCTTCCCCATTTTCCGCCTCAATGGATCGTCTTGACCAGGCCGCCGTCGATGATGCTGTCCGTTCCGGTGAAGATCGCGGCGCTGTCGGAAGCCAGGAAGACGATCAGATTCGCCACTTCATGCGGCTCGGCGAAGCGCCCGAGCGCGATGCCGCGCTCCAGGGCGAACTTGCGAACGGCTTCCTCGGTCGCCGGTTCGGGCAGCCTTCCCGCCCACATGTCGGTTCTCGTCGGTCCCGGCGCCACCGTGTTGAAGCGGACGCCTTGCGACGCGTACGTCAGGGCCAGGTTCTTCGTCAGGTTCGTGACCGCGGCCTTCGCGGCGCTGTAGGCGAACAGGTTCGGGTTCGGCATGATCGCGTTCATGGTGGAGACATTGACGACGCTGCCGCCGGTCTTGCACAGATAAGGCAGCGCCGCGCGCGTCACGCGGACCACGCTCATCAGGTTCACCTCGAGCAACCTGCTCCATTCATCGTCCGCAAGCGCGGTGAAATCGGCTCCCGGTTTTGCGTCGATCGCGCCGATATTGTTCACGAGGATGTCCAGCTTGCCGAACTTCGCCACCGTCTCGGCGACCGCCTGTTCGGCGCCGGCTTCGGAGACCGCGTTGACCGGGATGTGTACGACCGGTAGGACGGAAGACAGTTCGCGCAGGGCGTCCGATCCTTCACGGGACGTGGCCGCGACCTTCGCGCCGGACTCCGCCAGCGCGCGCGCCGTCGCCAGTCCGATGCCGCGGGCGCCGCCGGTGACGAGCGCGACTTTGCCTTCGAGTGAAATCTGCATGTCTCTGCCTCCCTTCGGATTCACGTCCCATTATCCGCACGCCGCCGCCGGTTGAAAAGTACGCATTTTGACCGGACATAGTCCGATTTTCCGTACCATTGGCCCGCATCTGTCGGAAATCCACACGGTATGCTAATGTAATACGTATATGGGGAAGGGGGCTGCAAGATGGAGAAGCGGCAGAACGGCGCGGAAACGCAGGGGATTTTGACGACGCTCAAGGTGATCGGGGGCAAATGGAAGCCGTTCATCCTGTTCATTCTGCTGTATGAGGGAACGAAGCGGTTCGGCGAACTGCGGAGACTGATTCCGGAAGTGAGGCAGGGGATGCTGGCCGCGCAGCTTCGGGAACTGGAGCAGGAAGGGCTCATCCATCGCAAGGTGTATGCGGAAGTGCCGCCGCGGGTGGAATATTCGCTGACGGAGCACGGCCGATCGCTGTCTTCCCTGCTCAAGTCCATGTGCGACTGGGGATTTACGCATCTGGAATATCGGACGCGGCAGAAGGAACCCGTGCGGGAGCGCGAATGACGGGGCGGGCCCGCCGGCCGGATGCGCGAGGAGGGAGATGCCCGTGACAAGCGTGCTCGTCGTGGAAGACGACGCGAATATGCTGGACATGATCTTGCTCGTTCTGAGCCGGGAGGGCTACCGCGTCCGGGGAGCGGCCAACGGACGGGAGGCGCTCGAGGAGATGGACCGGTCGCCCGCGGATCTCGTCGTGATGGACGTCATGATGCCGGTCATGGACGGATGGGACCTGTGCCGCGAGCTGCGGCGGATGAGCCCGGAGCTGCCGATCATCATGATTACGGCCAGGCACGAGACGAGCCAGAAGGTGAAAGGATTCGATCTGGGCGCCGACGATTACATCGTGAAGCCGTTCGATCCGCGGGAGCTGGTGGTCCGCATCAAGGCGGTGCTGCGCCGGTACCGGATCGCGGCCGACAAGCGGATCGTCCTGGGAAGCCTCAAGCTGGACCGGTTGCAAGGAACGGTGTCGGTGGACGGCGTGAACGTGCATTTGCCCCCGAAGGAATTCGAATTGCTGTACCAGCTTGCGAGCTATCCCGGCCAGATCTTCCTGCGCGATCAGCTCATCGAAGCGGTGTGGGGATTCGACCACGAAGGGGACGAACGGACGGTCGACGTGCATGTCAAGCGGCTGCGGGAGCGTTTCGCCGCCTATACCCATCTGTTCCGCATCGCGACGGTTCGCGGACTCGGATACCGGCTGGAGATGGAATGCCATGATTAAAAGCCTGAACCTGAAAATCTTGCTCATCTTCATCCTCGCCCTGACGGTGGGGTTCGGCCTTTCCGTTCCGGTCACGGCGTATCTGCTCCGGGATGTGATTGACCAGTCCATCCGGGACGAGTACGCGGCGCGCGCCGGGATGATCGCGGATGTCTACGCCCGGCTTGCGGCGGACGAGCGCGGACCCTATCTGGAGCGGCTTTCCGGGAGCCAGGGCGTATCGCTCCGGGTTTACGACCGGAGCGGACTGCGCCACGCGTACGGGCGGACAGACGGGACTGTGCTGACCGAAGAAGACATCCGGGTTGTCCTGGACGGCGGCGAAGTCGTGAAGCGCGCGTCTTTTCTGCCGTTGCCGACGAGCCTGTACATGGGCTTTCCCGTGCGGACGGCGGAGGGCGAGCTGGCGATCGTCATCCATCCGGACCGCTCCGATGCCGCGCGCCTCGCGGCTCTCGTCACGGCCGCGTTCATTGTGACGGCGCTCGCGATCGGCAGCTTCAAGTTCATCCTCTTCACGCGCATCGTGATCAAGCCGCTCAAGGCGCTGACGGCCGCCACCTGCAAGGTCGCCAAGGGCGACTACAACATCTCGCTTCAGACGAGGAGCAAGGATGAGCTCGGCGTCCTGACGAAGCAATTCCGGCAGATGACCGAGGAGATCAGCCAGGTCGAGAAAATGCGGCAGGAGTTCGTATCCAACGTGTCCCACGAAATCCGGACCCCGCTCGCGTCCATCTCCGGCTACATCTCCATTCTGCAGAGCGGCGGGCTGAGCGAGGAGGAGCAGCTTCGCTGTCTGGACATCATCCGGCAGGAGAGCATGCGGCTGTCGCGGCTCAGCGAGAACATGCTCCGGCTGGCTTCGATCGACTCGAGCCATTTCCGGTTCCATCCGGCGCCGATCCGGCTGGACCGGCAACTGCGCCGCGTCGTCGTCACCGCGGAGCCGCAATGGGCGGCGAAACGGCTGAACATCCATCTCGATCTCCCCCGGACGGAAATTCGCGGCGATGAAGACCTGCTGAACCAGGTCTGGCTGAACCTTCTCGGCAACAGCATCAAGTTTACGCCCGAGGGCGGCGAAATCTTCATCGAGCTGAAAAACGGAAACGGCGGGATCGGCGTCGTCTTCCGGGACACGGGCGTCGGCATCGGCGAAGAAGACTTGCGGCGCGTCTTCGAGCGCTTCTACAAGGCCGACAAATCCCGCAACCGCGACGCGGGCGGAAGCGGGCTCGGGCTTGCGATCGTGAAGCGCGTCGTCGAATTGCACCAGGGATCGGTCGAGATCGACAGCTCGCCCGGCGAAGGCACGGTGGTCACCGTAATGCTGCCGGCCGTGTAGTTTTTCAGGCAGACAGAAATTAAACATATTTACATTTATATCAAATTGCGCTTATATAAGTTATGTACGATCGAATGTTGGATCGGGACATCGCACCCGATTCCAGAAAAGATGCAAGGGGAGAAACCGTTTGAAAAGCAATACCGGATTTCGCGGCCGGGTGACGGGGCCTTCGGGCAGATGGCTCACCGTTGTCATCTGGCTGGCCGCCGCGCTCGCGCTCAACCTGCTGCTGCCTTCCATTTACAGCGAAGCCGTGGGACAAGCGCCGCAACTGGGGGACCATCGGCCCTCCGTGCAGGCGAACGCGCTCATGGCAACGGAATTTCCCGAAGGAGACGGAACTCCCGCCCTGTTCGTGTGGCACCGCCGGGACGGCCTTACGGACGACGACCTCGGGCGGATCCGGACGTTCATCGAAACGTTGACGAACCGGCCCGTCTCCCATCAGGTCTCCGTGCCGCCCTTGTATCTCATGCCGCCCGAGGCGATGAAGAGCGCCCTCGTGTCGGAAGACGGAAGCACCATCGTCACGCCGGTGTATTTTGCCAAGGACGGACAATCGGAGGAGTGGAAAGCCGGCGTCGAAGAAGCGAAGGCGGAAGCGGCCGCCCTGTTCGGCGCGGACCCGTTCGCCGCGCCCGTCGATTCGCCCGGCGGCCTGAGCGCCCGGGTGACCGGTCCGGTCGGCATCCAGATCGACGCGTCCACGCTGTTCAGCCGGGCGGACACGACTTTGCTGCTCGCCACCATCCTGCTGGTCCTCGTCCTGCTGCTCGCCATTTACCGCTCGCCGATCCTCGCCGTCATTCCGCTCGTCGCGGTGGGGGCCGCGCTGCTCGTCTTCAGTCCGATCCTGGGCTGGATGGCCGACGCCGGCTGGATCGAGGTGGAGCATCAGGGCATCTACATCCTGACGGTGCTGCTTTTCGGCGCGGGCACGGACTACTGCCTGTTCCTCATTTCCCGCTTCCGCCAGTTGCTCAAGGAGGAGCGGGACAAGGGAGCGGCGCTGCGCGCCGCCTTCACCGATTCGTTCGATGCCATCGCGGTCAGCTGCTTCACGGTCGCGGTCTCCCTCTTCGCGCTGCTTGCGGCGGAATACGGTTCGTCCTGGCGGGCCGCCGTGCCGATGGGGGTCGCCATTCTCGTGATGGGGCTGGCCAGCCTGACGCTCGTTCCCGCGCTGCTCGCCATCATGGGGCGCGCGTCCTTCTGGCCGTTCATTCCGCGGACGCCGGAGATGCTGGCCGAGCGCGCGAAACGCCGGGAGCGGCCGGCCCCGGCCGCCGGCAGGCCGGCGCGGAATCTGGCCGGTTCCCTCGTCGTTCGCCGTCCTTGGCAGATCGCCATCGGGACGACCTGCCTGCTGGCCGTTCTCGCGATCTTCGCGCCGCAGATCCGGCTCAACTACGACACGCTGTCCTCCTTCCCGGAGACGATCGGCTCCCGCGAAGGATTCGCGATCATCGAAGAACAGTTCTCGCCCGGCGATCTCGCGCCGATGAGCGTGATCGTGGAAGCGGAGAGCGACGCGTCCGCCGAGGCCGTGGCACAGGCGCTGGCCGCGCATCCCGGCGTGGCGCAGGTGTCCGGCCCCAAGGCCGGGCAGACGAAGCCGGAACTGCGCGTCTACGACGTCAGACTCGCCGTCAATCCCTACACCGTTGAGGCGCTGGAGCTCGTGCCGGACATCCGGGAGACGGCGGAGCAGGCGCTCCGGCAATCCGGCGCCGACGGGCGCGCATGGATCGCCGGACTGACTTCGGAGCTGTACGATACGAGGGAAGCGACCGAACGGGATATCCGGGTCATCTTCCCGCTCATCATCGCGCTGATCGGGACGCTGCTCATCGTCTATCTGCGATCGCTGACGGCGGCGTTCAGCCTCATCGTCACGGTCATTCTCTCGTACCTGTCCGCCCTGGGGCTGGGATGGCTTGTCCTGCATCATCTGCTCGGCGTGGATGCGCTGCACGGCTCGATCCTGCTCTATTCCTTCGTGTTCCTGGTCGCGCTCGGGGAGGATTACAACATTTTCGTCGTCTCGTCCATCTGGGACAAGAGCAGGCGTATGCCGTTCCGTCAAGCGATCAGGGAAGGCGTCGGCGAGACGGGGGCCGTCATCACGTCGGCGGGGCTGATCCTGGCGGGGACGTTCGCCGTGCTCACCACGATGCCGATTCAGATTCTGATGCAGGTCGGCGTCATCGTGGCGCTGGGGATCTTGCTCGATACGTTCCTCGTGCGCCCGTTCCTCGTGCCGGCGATCGTGCTGCTGCTGGGCAGATGGGCGTTCTGGCCCGGCCGCCGGCGGCTTCCGTCCGACACGCCAGCCGCTCCGGGGGCTGCCGCCGATTGACATAATCGAATACGCCGGATGAACCGTCTTCCGCACATGCGGGAGGCGGTTTTTTTTACATACAGCCGCTTCTGCATGGCCCCGCGCGCCGCTGTAACGTGGTATCCGCGTTACAGCCGGTTTGGCGCTTCCTTTTGGTCAGCCAAAGTGTTTTTGTTCGTCGCAGGTTAACATATTTTTCCATCTCGTTCAAATTGCGTTCATGAAGCCCGCGTAGTATCGCAGAGAGCGTGCATCCCGTGCGCTATTCGATCCAGCATTTTTGCAAGAGAAGAGGAGGTAGCCCATGATCTGGGTGTTTGTTCAATTCGCATCGACGATCCTGCTTGCCGTCGTATCGGGCATCGCCGCTTGGGCAGCGGGCCGGGTCTGCCATGCGCCGACGGCGGGAAAAATGGCTTCCCGCCTGCGGGCATCGCTTGTCTTGATCTGCGTCGCCGGCCTGATCCTGCTCGTCAAGCTCGCGGCAACTGTCCTGCTCGCGGCGACGGCGGGCTGGGTTTTCGTCGAAGACAAAGCGGTGGCGCAGCTTCCGATGCTGGTGATCCCGGCCGCGGCCGTGCTGCTGTGCGCTTTTCCGGCCGCGAAGGCGATCCGGGAGAAAATTCGGGAGACGGCCAAATCGCCGAACGAGCCGCCTTCGCCGCAAGCGCGCCTCAGCGCGGCCGAGCCGCTCTGGGCGTTCCCGATCTGCCTGAAGTACATCGGCGCGCTCCTGTCGGTGATCCAACAGTTCTTCATCGCAGAGTGGCCGCTCCCGGTCGGCAAGATTCTCGCGGTCTGGGCGGTGTTCGTCGCCTGGGCCTGCCTGCTGTGGATCGAGCTGAGGAACCGGTACCGCCGGCTCGCGGCCGCCGGTCAGCCGAAATGGGGAACCCGGGCCGCGCGGCTGTACCGGAAAGCGGGAACGGCGCTGGCCGCCGCGATCGTCCTCGTCGGCTGGTTCGTGTTCGGCGCGCAGGCGAGCCGCGTGCCCGACCGGATGAGCATGGCAGGCGGAGAACAAGCCCACGGGCATGCGCTTCACGCCGCCGCGGACGCGCAAGCGGTGAACATCGCCGAGCTGACCGGGCCCCGGTCGGAGATGCCCGATCGTCAATTCCGCCTGGAAGCGCAGAGAACTACGGTGACGCTGCCGTCCGGCGAGCGGCGGGAAGCGTGGACGTTCAACGGCGAGCTGCCCGGACCGGAGCTGCGCGTGAAACAAGGGGAACTGGTTGAAATTACCCTGATCAACCGGGATATCGACGCCGGCGTGACGATCCATTGGCACGGCATCGACGTGCCGAACGCCGAAGACGGCGTCGCGGGCCTGACGCAGGATGCCGTCATGCCGGGACAACAGCATGTGTACCGGTTCACGGCCGACCAGGCCGGAACCTATTGGTATCATTCCCATCATCAATCGTCCAGGCAGATGCGGATGGGGCTGTACGGCACCATCATCGTGGAACCGGCCGAAGCGCCGGCGCAGCAGCCGCTTGATCTTGCGGTCATGCTGCACGAATGGCAGACGGAGAACGGGACGACGGTGACGCTGGGCGGTCTCAGCCGGCTGCAGCGCGTGAAGGCGGAACCCGGTACGCCCGTCCGGCTCCGGTTCGTGAACGCCGGGAATTTGCCGGCTTCGATCTATTTTTCGGGTGTCCCGTTCCAGGTGGCGGCGATTGACGGCGTCGACCTCAACGAGCCGGGCGATCTGACCGATGCCCGTCTGGAACTGGCGGCCGGCGGACGATACGACGTGGCGTTCGTGATGCCGGAGACGGCCGTCGGCGTCGTGCGCAGCGCCGGACCGTTCGGGCCGGACAGCGAAGCGCTCGTGATCAGCCCGGCGGATGAGGGGCTGCCGCCGGACGCCGCCGCGGATTCGGTGTTCGATCCCGCATCCTACGGGACGCCGGCGGAGACGAAGTTCGGTCCCGATACCCGTTACGACCGGCACTACACGCTCGTCTTCGACAACCGGCTCGGCTTCTACAACGGGAAGTTCAACTTCGTGCAGACGATCAACGGCCGCGTCTTCCCGGATGCGCCGATGTTCATGGTCCGCGAAGGCGAGCGGGTGAAAATGACGTTCGCCAACCGCGGCTTCGAGGATCACCCGATGCATCTGCACGGCCACCACATCCAGGTGCTGAGCCGGAACGGCAAGGCCGTCACCGGCAGTCCGTGGATCGCCGACACGCTGAACGTGGCGCCCGGCGAGTGGTACGAAGTGGCGTTCGAAGCCGACAACCCCGGCATCTGGATGGATCACTGCCACAATCTCGACCATGTGATCGCCGGCATGTCCGCGCACGTCGCTTACGAGGGCTTTTATTCCCCGTTCGAGATCGGCCGCGCGACCGTCAACATGCCGGATTGAGCCAATCTGATGTTTTGGAGGTGAACGGCGTTGAAGCCCAATTTTAAGGTGATGTTTCTGATCGTGCTGTGCGGCGTCCTCTCGATCGCGGTGTTCAATCCGATCATCGGTCCGCTCTCCCGCGACCTGGGCTTAAGCGAGTTCCAGTCGGGATGTCTGGTGTCCGCGACGGGGCTGTTCTGGCTGCTCGGCGGATATTTCTGGGGCAGGGCGACTTTCTCAAGCAGCAAACGGCTGCTCTCGCTCGTCATGCTCGCCTATGTCGCGACCGTGATCGCTTTCGCCTGGCTGGCCGATTACGCGGGGAGCCAGGCGCAGACCGCAGCGGGGCTGTTCTGGATCTTTCTCGCGCTCCGGATCGTCTCGGGCTTCTTCTTCGGAGGCATTCCGGCCATCGCGCAGGCTTATATCATGAGCTGGACGACGCCGGAGACGCGGACGCGCGGCATGGCCTTGTTCGGCACGGCGAACGGGCTCGGCTTCGTCCTGGGACCGGCCCTGAGCGGCGTCATGGCGTCCGTCGGGCTGACCGCGCCCATGTATGTCGCAGCCGCCCTGCTCGTCATCATGAAGATTTGGCTCTGGCTGGCGATTCCGAACGAAGGCGGGCTCAAGCGGGAGGATGCGGCTTCCCGGCTGTCGCCGCTCGATTCGCGCATCCGCTATTACCTGTGGGCCGGGCTGCTCATTACGGTGACGCTGAACATTTTGCAGGTGACAATCGGCTTCTTCATCCAGGATTCACTCGGACTGAACGTGGAGGAGACGACGCGGCTCATCGGCTACGGGCTGGCGGTGGCGGGCGTCATGGTCGTGGTGACCCAGATTTTCGCCAGCAAATATATGAAGCGCCGCCCCGAACGGATGCTGCGTATCGGCCTGGCCATCTTAACCGTGGCGCTCGTCGGCCTGCTGTCGCTCCTTGAGCTCACCTACGCGCTGTTCATCGCGGCGGGCATCGGCTTCGGGTTCGCCCTGCTCGGATTCAGCGCGAGCTCCTCCGTCTCGGTGCGGGATCATGAGCAGCGCGGCGTCGCTTCCTTCGTCACGGCCATCCAGGGAAGCGGCGCCTTCCTGGGGCCGGCCGCCGGAACCGCGCTGTACACGGCGCACATGAACGCGCCGTATTCGGTCTGCGCGCTGCTGATCGGGCTCACGCTGCTCGCCGGGTTCGCGAGGAGAAGGGCGGCCGTCCCGTCTCCGGCTTCGATCGGAGGAGAGGCCAAATGACCCCGAAGAAAGGGTTCGCGCGGCTGCTCGAAATCGCCGGGGAGAAGCGCGGGCTGCTGATCGCAGCCGGCCTGTTCTCCGCGGTGAGCGCCGTCTGCATGCTGGCGCCCTGCGTGTCCGTCTATTTCATCCTGCGGGAGCTGCTGGAACACGCGGCTTCCCCGGCGCAGGCCGACGGGGCGATGATGATCCGCTGGGGCGTCATCGCCATCGCCGGCTTCGCGGCCGGCCTGGCTACGACGTACGCGGGAGGCCTGATCGCGCATATCGCCGCGTTCCGCATTCTGTACGGCCTCAGGATCAAGCTCGCCGGCCATATCGGCAAGCTGCCGCTCGGATGGTTAAGCAGCCGCTCGACCGGCGCGGTCAAGAAGACGCTGGAAGAAAACGTGGACCGGGTCGAACTGTTCGTCGCCCACCAACTGCCCGATCTCGTCCATGTGGCGGTAACCTTGATCCTGATGCTCGCCGTCATGTTCTCGTTCAACGCCTGGCTGGCGGCCGCGTGCGTCTTGCCGATGGTGATCGGCGTCGCGGCGCAGTTTCTGTCGTTCGTGAGCCCGAAGACGCGGAACACCCTCAAATCGGCGCTGGACGCGCTGGAGCGGATGAACGCTTCCGCCGTGCAGTACGTGCGGGGCATGCCGGCCGTCAAGGTGTTCGGGCAGACGGTGCATTCGTTCCGGGCATTTTACCAGGACATGGTCCGCTACCGCGACCACGGCGTCATGCTGACGCAATTGTTCCGGAACGGGAATCTGACCTTCAAGGTCATTCTGAATTCGCTCGCCGCGTTCATCCTGCCGGTCGGCGTGTTCCTGATGAACCGCGATCCGGGGAGCGTCACCGCCGCTTCCGCGGTGCTGTTCTTCCTGGTCATGGCGCCGGGCATCGCCGCCCCGATGTTCAAGCTCGTGTACCTGATGGAGAATACGCGGCTGATCAACGAAGGCGTGGAGCGGTTCGACCGCATCCTGGCGGAACCGCCGCTGCCGGAACCCGAGATTCCGAGGCGGCCCGCTTCCTTCGACGTGACGTTCGACCGCGTCTTCTTCTCGTACGGAACGGAGCCGACCGACACGGACGCGCTGTCGGACATCTCGTTCACCGCCCGCCAGGGGGAAGTGACGGCCCTCGTCGGGCCGTCGGGCGCCGGCAAGTCGACCGTCGCCCATCTGGTGCCCCGCTTCTGGAACGTGAACATGGGGACGATCCGCATCGGCGGCGTCGATATCCGCGACATGACGACCACCGATCTGATGGACACCGTCGCCTTCGTGTTCCAGGACTCGTTCCTGTTCTCCGACACGGTGTACAACAATATCGCGGTCGGCCGGCCGGACGCGACGCCCTACGAGGTGTACGCCGCGGCGAAGGCCGCCCAGTGCCACGCGTTCATCGAGAAGCTTCCGCAAGGGTACGGCACGAAGATCGGAGAAGGCGGCGTTCACCTGTCCGGCGGGGAGGGGCAGCGGATCAACGTCGCCAGGGCGATTCTGAAGAACGCCCCGATCCTCGTTCTGGACGAGGCGACGGCTTTCGCCGATCCGGAGAACGAGCACGAGACGCAGCTTGCGCTCAAGGCGCTGATGAAGGGCAAGACGGTGCTCGTCATCGCGCACCGCCTGTCGACCATACGCGACGCGGACCAGATTCTCGTGATGGAGGACGGCAGAATCGTCGAGCGGGGAAGGCATGAAGCGCTGCTCGCGGCGGGCGGCCTGTATACGCGCATGTGGCATACCTATTCGCAAGCCGCGCAGTGGCACATGGGCAGAGAGGAGGCGAAAGCCGATGAGGCGCATGCTCCGCAACATCACGGTGGATAATCCGCGCTCGCTGATCAAGCCGGTCTGTCTCTCGACGCTGGCCTATCTGGCGGGCATCCTCCCGTTCGCGTTGCTCACGGAAGCGGCGAGATTGATTTTCACCCCGTACGTCCATCCCGGGGTTCCGCTTGACACGGCGAGGCTCTGGTGGGTGTGCGGGGGGATGGCTTTGTCGATGGTGTTGCTGTTTGTCTGCGAAGCTCCCGCCTACCGCGCGCAATACCGCGACGCCTACGGCGCGGCGGTGGAAGGGCGCTCCCGGCTGGCCGAGCATCTGCGGAAGCTGCCGCTGGGGGTTCTGAACCGGCGCGATCCGGGCGAGCTCGCCAACATGATGACGAGCGACTTCTCCATGGTCGAGCACGGGATTTCCCATGTCGTGCCGCAGATGATCGGCGGCGCCGTCATGCCGGTGCTGGCGCTCATCGGCCTGTCGTTCTTCGACTGGCGTCTTTCGCTCTCCCTGTTCGCGGCGCTGCCGGCGGCCGTCCTGCTGCTCGCGCTCACGTCCGGCATCCAGCGCCGGCTCGGCTCGCGGCATTTGCGGGCCAAGATCGACGCGGGCGGGCGGCTGCAGGAATATTTGAACGGGATCAAGGTGATCAAGGCGTACAACATGACGGGCGAGCGGTTCGTCCGCCTGGAGCGGTCCTTCCGCGAGCTGATGCGGCAGAGCATCCGTTTCGAAGGGGCGCTCGGGCCGATCCTGCTGAGCGCGATCGGCTGCATTCGCGCCGGTCTGACGCTGATGGTGATGGTCGGCGTCCATCTGCTCACCGGCGGCAATCTGGACGTCATCACGTTCGCGGCGTTTCTGATCATCGGCACTCGCATTTTCGATCCGCTGACGACCGCGCTTGCCGGTTACGCGGAGTTCCGCTATATCGGGCAGGCGGGCGAACGGATGGTGAAGCTGCTGCGGGAGCCGGTCATGCAGGGGCAGGGGATGCCGCCCGAACGCCATGCGATCGAGCTGAGCGACGTGACGTTCGGCTATCTGGACCAACCGATTTTGCAGGATGTGAGTCTGCGCATTCCGGAAGGGTCGCTCACCGCGCTGGTCGGTCCTTCGGGCAGCGGCAAGAGCACCGTCCTGAGGCTCATCGCCCGGTTCTACGATCCGGACCGGGGAACGGTGACGATGGGCGGGGAAGATGTCCGCGGCATGGACCCGGAAGCGCTGATGCAGAAGGTGTCGATGGTGTTCCAGGACGTGTACCTGTTCCAGGATACGATCGCCGGCAACATCCGGTTCGGACGGCGCGACGCGACTCGCGAGGAGATCGAGGAAGCGGCGCGGCTCGCCGGCTGCCACGATTTCATCATGAAGCTGCCGAACGGCTACGACACGATGGTCGGCGAAGGCGGCAGCACGCTGTCGGGCGGCGAGAAGCAACGGATCTCCATCGCCCGGGCGATGCTGAAGAACGCGCCGATCATCCTGCTCGACGAAGCGACCGCTTCGCTTGATCCCGAGAACGAGGCGGAGATCCAGCAGGCGATCGACCGGCTGGTGCGCGGCCGGACGGTGGTCGTCGTCGCCCACCGGCTGAAGACGGTGCGGCACGCCGACCGGATTGTCGTGATGGATCAGGGGCGGATCGTCGAGCAGGGACGCCATGACGAACTGCTCGCGGCGGGCGGCTTGTACGCCCGGCTGTGGCGGCGGCAGATGCAAGACGCGGGCTGAGTTTGTTTTGAAGGCCGGTCGGGATGTTGCGTCCCTGACCGGCTTTCGTTTCATGGGAGGTGGATTGATTTATCTTGCATGGCTGTAATAAAATTCCTTCATGGAAGTTTGTTTGGATCGGGGGGATGGCCTGATGAAAAAATATGGGATGGTTTTCGGTTCCGCCATGCTGCTCCTGCTTTCCGTCAGCCCCTGTATCAGGGCAAATGACGCCCGGTACGTCCGGTCCCCGGAGGATGTGCCGGCTCATTTGGTCTGGAATGAAGAGACCGGCGGTTATTACAATCCGGAAGAATTCGAATGGGATCCCGTAAACCGGGTTTATAAAGAGCGAAATGTCATGAAAGCGGCGCCAATCCAGGTCGAAGAGCCTGAATCGGTGGAAGAATGGATCAGGATACATGAGAAGAGCGACAGCACGGTTGAGCAAGCATTGATCAAATTCTACAAGGAATCGGTTGCCAATCAGACCATTGAGGATTTGGTTTCATCCCAATTCTTGACGCCGGGCACCAGGAAGGCGCTGAGACATCTTGTTGAGCTCGGGTCTGAGCATGTGGATGAAATGCTAGAAATGATCGAAGGCAACTCGCGATGGTCCGTGGCGCTTGTTTATGCCGTCCTCGAAATCAAGGGCCTGAACTCACCTGAACCGCAAAATATTGACCCGACACCGGAAGGTCTGAAGCAGTGGGTGGAGAAGGTCTGAGCTCGTGTCCTTTACGACTTTCGCGTATTTGTCCTATTATCCGAGGGATTAAGCTGCCGGAAGCGGCGGACAAAAACCGATTGCCGCAAGGGCGGGGTCATTCATCGGAATCGTAGGGGCGGAATTCGGCTTTGTTCTCCGCCAGATCGAAGAAGCCTTCCCGGCCGCCGTCATAGCGGAAGATGGCAATGCGGTCATCGATCAGCTTGACGAACCGAATGGCGCCTGCGCCCTCAAAATCGAACTGCTCCCTGCCCGGCTCGTCGCGTATCGCGGCGTTGTTGATGCGGATGATGAAGCTGAGGTTCGCGTCTTCCAGGGAGACGCCGGATACCAGCACGTCATAGGAAGCGGTAATCGCGGACATGAACTCGTACTTATAGGTGTAATATCTGGGAAAAAAGGACTCCGCGTACTCCCGGTCTCCCACTTGCCCCGCTTCCTGGTACGGCTCAGGTTGAACTTCCGGAAATTCAGGTTCCGGCAGGATGGGATTCCCTTTTTCATCTTTCGGGGCTGCTGTTCGCATTTCCTCGATCTGCCGGATTTCCTGTTCGCGTTTCTTCATTTCCTGCGCGATGAACCGGCTGTACGCCGTCTCCCACTCGATTTTCCTCAGCGGCTCTTCGGGAATTTCCTTGCCTTCATCCTCCAGCTTCGATTTCTCTTGTTCCAGCATGTTGAGTTCGCGGCTTTTGAACGTCGTCGGGCCGGTTGGCTCGGAAGCCGTATGATGCCCGATCACGTTCGAGAGCACAACCATTAGCGCGATTGTCAGGATCAGCGCTGTTTTTTTGTGCATGTTTAACACCCCCCTTTCGGCATGGGAGAGAAGGACTATCGGGAAATGTGTCGAATATTGGAAAACGAGGAAAAGCGACGGATTCGGTGGTGGCGCCATGCTTCAGCCCGGGCTCTACGAGCAATTAATCAACGAATGTCTTCACGACGAACTGACGCGATTGAATGACGCGTGGCACTATGACAAGAGCAAGCTGGACCGCGCCGAATCGGCTGCGATTCTGGGACAATACATGGGGCGTCTGCTCGCGCGGGTCATGCAGTACCTGGACCACGGCGATACGGCGGTCAAGGACCGGGTCGCGCTCTGCAACGCCATCATCCAATACACGATCCGGTATCTGGAAAGTTCGGCCGCGGGCAAGCTGGACGCCGAGCTGATCGCCAGCCTCAAGGGACAGCTCATTTACCGGGACGCCGAAATGCTGCTGGAACTGATCGACAGAAGTCGGGCTCAGTCGGCGTATGGATCGCGCGTTCGTCCCGACACTCCGCTGTCCGTCAGCTCTCTTTTCACCGGCGACAAACGCGAACCGAGCATGATGGCTGAACTGAAGAAAGAAATCGCCACGAGCGACCGGATTGACTTCCTCGTGTCTTTCATCAAGTTCAGCGGGCTTCGTCTGCTGCTCGATGAACTGCGGGCGTTCGCGCAGCGGGGCGGCCGGCTCCGCGTCATCACGACCAGCTACATGGGGGCGACGGACTACAAGGCCGTCCAGGAGCTTGTCAAGCTGCCGAACACCGAAGTGAAAATCTCCTACGATACGAAAACAACCCGCCTTCACGCGAAAGCTTATCTGTTCTGGCGAAACACCGGCTTCAGCACTCTGTATATCGGCTCCTCCAACATCTCGGAATCCGCCATGACCTCGGGGCTCGAATGGAATGTCCGGCTGTCCCGGCAGGATGCGCCGGACCTCGTCCGGAAGGTCGAGGTCACCTTCGAACATTACTGGAACAATCCGGAGTTCGTGACGTTCATCCCGCAGTTGCATGAACGGCAATTGCGTCAGGCCTTGAAGGCGGAGCGTTCCTGGAATGCCGGCGGGCTTGATGCGTTGGGCTACTATTTCGATATCCAGCCTTACTACTACCAGCAAGAAATCCTCGACAAGCTGCGGGCGGAACGCGAGGTGCACGGCCGGTACCGCAATCTCGTCGTGGCGGCGACGGGAACGGGGAAGACCGTCATTTCCGCCTTCGATTACCGCCGGTTCTGCCGGCAAAATCCCGGCAAGCCGAACCGGCTGCTGTTCGTCGCTCACCGCAAGGAGATTCTCGAGCAGAGTCTGGCCTGCTTCCGGTCGATCCTGCGGGATTTGAACTTCGGCGATGTCATGGTGGCGGGACAGGTGCCGGATCAGGTCGATCATCTTTTCGTATCCATCCAGTCGCTGAACTCCCGGGATCTGTTCGCGCTGACGCCGCCGGATTACTATGAATTCATTGTGATCGATGAGTTCCATCACGCGGCCGCGCCGTCGTATCAGCAGTTATTGGAGTACTACCAGCCCAGGATCTTGCTCGGACTCACGGCAACGCCGGAGCGGGCGGACGGGAAGCGGGTCACGGATTATTTCGACGGCCGGATCGCCGCGGAGATTCGGCTTTATGAAGCGATTGAACGCAAGCTGCTCAGCCCGTTTCACTATTTCGGCGTCACGGACTCGGTCGATCTGAGCGAAGTGAAATGGCGCTTTGGCAAATATGACGAGGCCGAGCTGGAAAAAGTTTTCGTGCTGCAGGAGCGGACGGCCCGGGAGCGGGCGCGGTTCGTTTATGAGGCGGTGGAGCGGTACTGCACGGACATCCGGGATGTGATCGGGATCGGGTTCTGCGTCAGCAAGCGGCACGCGGCGTTCATGGCCGAGCAGTTCAACGCCTTCGGCGTTCCCTCCGAATATTTGACCGCCGAATCGCCCGATGAAGTGCGGGATACGGTGAAGCGGCGGCTGGTGCGGAAGGAGATCCAATTTGTCTTCGTCGTCGATCTGTACAACGAGGGCGTGGACATCCCGGAAGTGAACACCGTGCTGTTCCTCAGGCCGACCGAGAGCCTGACCGTGTTCCTGCAGCAGCTCGGCCGGGGATTGCGCCTGTGTGAGGGCAAAGAAGCGCTGACGGTGCTCGACTTCGTCGGACAGGCTCACCGGGAATACAATTTCGAGCAGCGATTCCAGGCGCTCCTGCCGCGGACGCGCCGGTCGATCGTGCGGGAGATCGAGCAAGGGTTCGCCAATGTGCCGAAGGGCTCCTCCATTATCCTCGAACGGAAGGCGCAGGAGATCATTCTGGCGCATATCCGGGCTTCGGTCAACAACCTGCGGAACATCCGGCGCAAGGTAGTCGACTACTTCACGCATCATCGGGAGTGGCGGATCGGGGAGTTTTTCGAGGATTACCATGTGAAGCCGCTGGAGGTGTACCGGCGCGATATAACGGTCTACGGGCTGGGCGCGCGGGAGAGCGTGGTGGATTGCGGGGAGCCTTTTGGCGATGCGAGGGAGAAGGTGCTGGCCGCCGGGCTGGAGCGGCTGTCGTTTTGCAATTCGGCGCGGTTCATCCGGTTCGCGCTTGCGGCGCTGGAACGGATTTGCGAAGGGCGCGGGCGGGAGCTCGACGGATTGGACGCGGCCGAACGCCGGATGCTGCTCATGCTGTACTACACGTTCTGGAACGTCGGGCTATCGGATCTGGAGGAGCAGCCTTTTCGCACGGTGGAGGAGGCGCTGTATTGGTTGATCGAGCATCCGCTGGCGTATGCGGAATTGTGCGATCTGCTGCGGTACCAGTACGAGCGGATCGACATCGTCGGGCGGCCGATCGACGGACTGGATGAGGATATTCCGCTTGATCTGTACTGCAATTACACGACCGATCAGATCCTGGCGGCGCTCGGGCAGCATCAGGCGTGGAAGCACCGGCATTTCCAGGAAGGGGTGTTGTACGTGACGGAGCGCAACATGGACGTGTTCTTCGTCACGCTCGTCAAGTCCGAGCGGGATTACTCGCCCACGACGATGTACCAGGATTACGCAGTGAACGAGCGGGTCTTCCACTGGCAGTCGCAGAGCCGGACGACGGTCGAATCGCCGACAGGGCGGCGGTATGTGAGCCAGGGGCAGACGGGGCACCCGGTGCTGTTCTTCGTCCGCGAGAAGAAGCGGAACGAAAGCGGCGTGACGATGCCCTACACCTGCGTCGGGTTGGCCGACTACCGCAGCCACCGCGGCTCGGCGCCGATCAGCATGGAGTGGACGATGCGCGAACCGCTGCCGGCTTTTGTGCTGGATGTGGCGGGGCGGGGGTGAAAAATATTTTATCTGGAGGAGTTGTGAATGAATTTAGGGATTCTTCATCTTAGTGACATTCATTTTAGAGACACAGGGAATAACCCTATTCTTGAAAAAGAAGATAAGATTCATCGCGCGATCCAAGAGCATATATTCAGCTTGGATAGTCTATTTATTGTTGTTTCAGGTGATAGTGCGTATTCGGGAAAGAATAAGGAATTTGAATTGGCATTTAACTTTCTAGTCGGTCTTAAAGAAAGAATTAATTATGTAAAGAAAATGGAAATCATGTTTATAATAATTCCAGGTAATCACGATTGTGATTTCTCAAAAGAGAATTCCGTTAGGAATGTACTTATTGATAGCATTTATAACAAACAAATAAAGAACATTGACCATAATATAATAAACACTTTGTGTGAGCCACAATATGAATTTAATAATTTTATGGAATTATTTGAATCGGGTAAAAAGCTATATTCCGATAAAATGCTACGATGTTATTCGTTTGAACTTAATGGTCACACGATAATATTTCAATGTATAAATTCATCATGGATGTCAGTTCTTCATGAGAAACCTGGCTCATTGTATCAACCAATTCAGCTGTATAGTGGTATTCTGGGTCAATTTAAAGGTGATTTGGTTATCAGTGTAATGCATCATCCGACTAATTGGCTTGACCCGGAAAATAGAAGAGAAGTAAAGACGATTTTGGAAGATAGCTCTGATTTAATACTAACAGGTCATGAACATGAATCTACAGTAACTATGAAGACTAATTTTGAAGGCAGCTTCACTCAATATATTGAAGGGGGGGTTCTTCAAGATAGTTATGATTCAGAAAATAGCAGTTTTAATTTTTTGATAGTCAATCTTAATGAAAGCAAGCAAAAGCTTTTTAGATATAAGTGGAAAATGGACATTTATGTTCCTATTTTAGAAACAGATTGGATTAATTTCTTCAGGTCAAACTCAAATGAAAAATCGCCATTTGTAATTTCTGAAAAACATAAAGAGTTTTTAGTCGATCCTGGTATTACAATTAGGCATCCGCGAAAATCAATTGTTCATTTAGAAGATATATATATATTTCCGGATGTTAAAATTGAAAAAATTGACAAAAAACAAGATTCTACAGATCGCTTTATTAATCTTGAACAAATACTAAACAATCAATCTGATGAGAGAACAATTATATTTGGACCGGAGAATTCAGGAAAAACAGCCTTCTGTAAAATGGCGTTTTCATATTATCATCGAAATGGGCTAGTACCAGTATTGATTAATGGTGAAAAAATAAACGACGGTAATTTTGAGGAATTCATAAAACTTGTTAATAAAAATTATTGCTTCCAGTATTCAAGTGATACACTTGAGTACTTTAGACAACTAGATAATGACAGAAAAGTACTAATTATTGATAACATTGATAAATGTAAAATTAACGAAAAGGCGCTACAAAAACTAATGCACAATATTGTGAGAATTTTCAAAAACATCATAATAACAGCTAGAGATACTGTGATGTTTACTTATATTTTTGGAGAAAGTGATGAAATTGATAACGTTTTTGATAGGTTTAACAAATATCAGTTGATGCAATTTGGGCATAAAAAAAGAGCTCAATTTATAAATAACTGGATAACACTTGGTCAATCTTCTCATATCTCAGATAGAGAGCTGTTGGAAATACACGACAGAATGTCTTTGGATATCAATACTGTCATCGGAAACAATTATGTTCCATCTTACCCGCTGTTCTTATTAATCATTATTCAAAATACAGAAAGCGGTATGCCTCATAATATTCAGCATTCATCTTATGGGTATTACTATGAACTTCTTATCACACAGTCATTTATTAATAACAGAATGAGAAATCAAGAAATTGATGCATATTATACGTACATTTCAGAATTAGCATTCCACTTCTTTGATAGTAATATAAATGAAGTTAGCACTGAACAGTTCATTCGCTTTAATGAAAGATTTTGCAGGGAGTATGACATTAGACATGATTTTTCAATAATATCCTCAAGACTTGTGGATTCATCTATTCTTGAGCATTTTGATGATAAGTACCGATTTAAATATCCTTATATCTATTACTACTTCGTGGCTAAATACTTGTCGACGAATATATCAGAGCATAAAATTAGGTCAATTATTTCAAATATGTGTTCAAGATTACACGTCGAGGAATTTGCTAATATTATTATGTTTCTTACTCATTTATCAAAAGATCCGTCTATTCTAAACGAAGTTTATATTCATGCGCAACAGGTTTTTTCTGAGGCAGCCCCAACCACACTAGAACATGATATAAAGCAATTCAATAGTTTGGTACAAGAGTTGCCGGAAATTGTTTATAGAAATATGGAAGTAAAAAAACTCCGTGAAAAACGGCTTGAGGTAAAAGATGAAATTGAGAGAAAAAATATGGAAACTGCATCATCACAAGAAGTAGATAATCATAGTAAACCATCAGTTTCTGATTTTACTGCAAAAAATAATATGGCTTTTAAAACAATAGAGATAATGGGTCAAATAGTTAGGAATTATTACGGATCAATTAAGGCAGACGAAAAATTCCTACTAACAGAAGAAACATATTTTATAGGGTTAAGAGCATTAAATTCATTCTTGTCAATCATAAGTGAAAATATTGAAAGGTTGGCTAATTTAATTCAAAGGATAATTGAGGAGATGGATCCAAACCAATCGGATATAAAGAATTTAGCAAGAAAATTCATATTTAACTTAAGTTGCATGGTTTCGTTTGCATTTATAAAAAAAGTTGCAGAATCAGTTGGTTCAAGAGATTTGTTCGAAACATATCGAAAAATATCAGAAGTACATCAAACAAATGCTGTTAAACTAATTGAAATATCAATAAAACTCGACCAATCTCGTTCATTGCCTTATTACGAGATTAGGACTTTAAAAGAAAATTTCGAAGATAACTTAATGGCAATGGTACTATTAAAAATCTTGGTAATTGATCATCTATATATGTATGATACGAACTATATGGAAAAACAAAGAATATGTTCATTACTTGGGATACCAATCGAAAAGCAAAGAACCATAGACTTAATTTCACCGACAAAAAAAGATAATTAGGGCTTGCTGAACAAATCAAAAATCCAACAGTAACAAGGGTTTAGCGCCTCTTTTGTCGAATTTAGGTGCAAGGAAAACAAGGGGTTACCCCCGAAAAACCTTGCACGTGGAGGCGTCCGA
>Ga0310837_100086_pt1 | contig 123777 bp, 116 predicted proteins | sample SM_ome_5_FD_201315 | JGI IMG/M metagenome (GOLD analysis project Ga0310837, IMG submission 201315) | Sorghum-adapted microbial communities enriched on stacked mutant (SM) sorghum from Joint BioEnergy Institute, Emeryville, California... ...
ACGGAGTAGATCTCCAAAAATAAATCGACCTATGATTCGCCTATACTAATTACCTCAAAAAATGGGAAGAGGAGCAAGCCTCATTTTTCATTTATGGTGATGGCCGTCAGGTCATGTGGGATTCTATGGTAATTGCCGATTGAGCAATAATGCTTAAGGCCCAATTTTCGCCTTGAATCGGCATCGTTCGAAGCGTTGTTCGCGCCGGGAACTCATCCCGCCCATAACGGGCTCCGGCGACGCGCCGTGCCGCTTATCTCCTTCACTCGTTCCTCCGCCCGTTCCTTTCGCTCTCGCTCGTTTCCTGCGCTCAAACCCTTATTCCGCTTCGGCGCCGCTCCGGTCGTCCCGCTGCCCGTATCCCGGCGCTCCGAACCGTCGATTGCCCGTATCCCGGCGCCCCGACCCGTCGTTTGCCCTGATCCCGGCGCTTCGAACCGTCGATTGTCCGTATCCCGGCGCTTCGAACCGTCGATTGTCCCGCTTATCTCCGCTTTCTTTTGCCCGCGGCTTTCGATCACGGCGCCGTCTCGAGGAACGTCACATCCGGATTTTTCTCCATCGCCGTCCTGAGCGCGTACTCGCTCTCGAACAGCGCGACGAGCCGGTCCTTCTTGTCCCGCACCACCGTCGAGTTGATGCGGAACTTCGAGGTGTCGATTTTGTCCCCGACGAGCCAGCGGGCGAACTGGAACGGCATCCGGTGCAGCTCGATGTCGACGCCGTATTCCACCTTCATCCGGTACTCGAACACCTCGAACTGGAGCTGGCCGACGACGCCGAGAATCGTTTCATCGAAGCCGCCCGTCGAGAAGAACACCTGCACCGTGCCTTCCTCGGTGAGCTGGTCGATCCCTTTCTGGTACTGCTTGTGCTTCATCGCGTTTTTGACCGTCACCTTCGCGAACAGCTCCGGCGAGAACGTCGGCAGCTCGTCGAACACGATGTCTTCTTTCTCCGCCAGCGAATCGCCGATCCGGAAAATGCCGGGGTCGAACAGCCCGATGATGTCGCCGGGATACGCCTTCTCGATAATGTCGCGGTCCTGCGCGAGAAATTGCTGCGGCTGCGACAGCTTGATCTCGCGTCCGGCGCGCACGTGCCGCACCGTCATGCCGCGCTCGAACCGCCCCGAGACAATGCGCAGGAACGCGACCCGGTCGCGGTGTGCCGGATTCATGTTCGCCTGAATCTTGAAAATATACCCGCTGAACCGGGGGCTGAGCGGCTCCACCTCGCCGTTCTGCGATTTCCGGGGCGTCGGCGCGGGAGCGAGCTCGAGGAAGTTTTCGAGGAACGTCTGCACGCCGAAATTGTTGATCGCGCTGCCGAAGAAGACCGGCGTCAGCTCGCCGCGCCGCACCTTCTCCAAGTCGAACGGGTCGCCCGCGACATCGAGCAGTTCGAGATCCTGGCAGAGCTGCTCGTATAGATACTCGCCGGCCATGTCGCGGATGCTTTCGTCCCGGTAATCGTCCACCTTGTGGACCTCGATCGCATCGTGGTTCGCCCCCTGGAACCGTTCGACCTGATGCTTCATCCGGTCGTAGACGCCGCACAGCTCTCGGCCCATGCCGATCGGCCAGTTCATCGGCACCGAGCGGATGCCGAGCACCCGCTCGATCTCCTCCATCAGATCGAACGGATTCCGGCCTTCCCGGTCGAGCTTGTTGATGAACGTGAAGATCGGGATGCCCCGCTTCGCGCATACCTGGAACAGCTTGATCGTCTGCGCCTCGACCCCTTTGGCCGCGTCGATCAGCATGACCGCGCTGTCCGCGGCCGTCAGCGTGCGGTACGTGTCTTCGCTGAAATCCTGGTGGCCCGGCGTGTCCAGAATGTTCACCCGATGGCCGATATAGTCGAATTGCAGCACCGAGCTCGTCACCGAAATGCCCCGCTGCTTCTCGATCTCCATCCAGTCGGACGTCACATGGCGGCTTGCCTTGCGCGCCTTGACACTGCCCGCTTCCCGGATCGCGCCGCCGAACAGCAGCAGCTTCTCCGTCAGCGTCGTTTTTCCGGCGTCCGGGTGGGAAATAATGGCAAACGTGCGGCGGCGCGTCACTTCCGTCCGCAGTTCTTCGAGCACTTCGCTCTTCATATGCGCATACGCAGTCCTTTCTCGTCCTCGGCAAAATAACATTCCAATTATACCACAACCGGATTCATGACCGTACCTGTCACCAATCCGCGCTACAATGGCTTCGGACCGGGGCGGGCGAAGCATGGTGGTGCGCCTCCGCCGCCCGCGCGGACGCTGCAGTGCGGCATTCACGCTTCAGGCGCGCCTTCGCCATCCCCGGCCGTACCAATATTATTAAGGAGAGATGACCATGTCGTACAAGGCAACCCCGTTTATCCTGCTCGACGGCCAAGCCCGGGAGGCGATCCGGTTCTACGAATCGGCCCTCGGCGCGCAAGTCGTGCTTGTCAAAACCTACGGCGAGGCGCCGGACGCCGATGTTGAGTCGATGTCCGCGGAAGCCCGCAATCGTGTCACCCACTCGGTCCTCGTGTTCGGCGGCGCCGAACTGTACGTCGCGGACTGCCTGCCCGGCGAGCCCGCTCATGCCGGCCCCCGCGTCCAGATCTGCGTCACGGCGCCCGACGTTCCGGCTTCCACCCGCATCTTCGACGCGCTGAAAGACGGCGGGGACGTCGTCGCGCCGCTTGCGCCGATCTACTTCAGCCCGGCCTACGGCATCGTCAGGGACCGCTACGGCGTCACGTTCCAGATCTTCACGGAACGGCCGGCGAATTGATCGGCCGGATGCCCGATCTCAGGCTCTAACGGCACTGTTGCCGTTATTGCTCGTTCCCGCGCGGCTTCCGAGCCAAATAACGGCATTTCATGCCGTTACAGGCGGCACAAAGCCGACGCGCACGACCAACCGCGGGCAATAACGGCATTCTGTGCCGTTATTGCTCGTTCCCGCGCGGCTTCCGGGCCAAATAACGGCATTTCATGCCGTTACAGGCGGCACAAAGCCGACGCGCACGACCAACCGCGGGCAATAACGGCATTCTGTGCCGTTATTGCTCGTTCCCGCGCGGCTTCCGGGCCAAATAACGGCATTTTATGCCGTTACAGGCGGCGTGGTGCCGTCGGATGCGCCTGGCAGCCAAGCATTAACGGCATCCAGTGCCGTTCATGCTTGCTTCAGCATGGCGCTCGGACCCGATAACGGCATCCCGTGCCGTTATCGTCCACCCGCGCCCGCATTACCCCCGGTACCGCTCCATTCGCTCCGCCAGCCGCCGGCGGATTTCCGCCCGGAGCTCCTCCGGCACCTCGGCTTCGGCCTCGCTTCCCAGCGCGATGAACAGCTCCGCATAGTACGCCAGGTCGCCGCGCGGCACCTCCGCATCGACCGTTCCCCCGCCGTCACCCTTCACCGCGACCATCGGCGCAAGCCAATGCTTGCTCTCCCACCGGCGCACCCCCTCGGCGGTCAGCGTCGCCCACAGCCGAATCCGCTCCCCGGATTCCTCGGCCGCGCGCCGCGCCTCCCGCACCTCGGCCGGATCGAGCGGCTGCGGCTCCGTTCCATCCGGCTCAGCGTGCCGCACACGGTCGCAGCGGAACACCCGATACCCCTCGCGCTCATGACAAAAAGCGATGCAATACCAGAACCCGTCATCCGCGTACAGCAGCGCCGGACGGATGCGCCGCGACTCCACGGCCCCGTTCTTCCCCCCGTATTCGATCCGAAGCGCCTGCCCGCGAATGGCCGCGTCGAGCAACCGGCCCAGCCACGGCGCCCCGGCCCGCCGCTTCGGCGCGAGGAAATCGACCCGGTCTTTCATCCCGTCGATCCGCTCCCGAATGTCGCCGGGCATATTCAGATAAAATTTCCGCTCGGCCGACGCCGACTCGGCCTCAAACGGCAGCTCCGCGTAATGGCGCAGCGCATGGATCGCGAAGAAAACGGCGGCGGCCTCCCCTTCCGTGAACGCGATCGGCGCCAGCACGCGCTCCCGCAGCACCTGATAGCCGCCGTGCGGCCCCGTCTCCGAATAAAGCGGCACGCCCAGCTCGCTCAGCGTCTGCAGATCCCGCAGCATCGTCCGCGCGGAGACGCCGAACTCCTCGGCCAGCTCGCGCACCTTGAAACGCCGCTTCCGGTTGACGGCCATCATGAGCTCCAGCAGACGCCTGGACTTCGACATGCCCGATCCCTCCAAAAAAAATCCACGCCCCGAGCATACCACGACCGGCGCATGAAACCAAACCTCCCTGTTCGGCAGGCGCCATCATACAACGCGGAAAAGGAGCGGCGTGCCGGGAGTGCCGGGAGCGCGAACCCGGGGTCGCCGACCGGCCGGACTTCGCCACAGACAAAAAAGCGCCCCGCGAGTCCATCGACCCGCGGAACGCCCAAACCTGCCCTGCTCCGCTCAACTACTCGATCACAATCTTGTCAAAATAATCCGCCTGCACCTGCGCGGCCGCCGCATCCAGCTCCTTCTTCAAATCGACGCCCTTCTCCGAGAACACCTTCTGGATGACGTTCGTCATCGCCGCGTAGTAATCCTGCGTATGGTACTGCGCCTCCGGCTTGCCGTCCAGCAGCCGGTTCGACTCCGGATCGTACTTGTAGACGTTGTCGTACTTCCCGAAAATCGCCTGCGCCTTCCGCCCGTATTCCGAGTTGTTGTCGAAGTAGTTGAACTGCGGCGGGACGAAGAACTTGCCCTCATCCTTGCGCGCCTGAATATCCCGCTCGAGCGACTCCAGATAATCGTCCGTGAAATAGTCGAACGTAATGTAGTCGAAAGCCGCCTTCTGCTCGGCCGGCGTCGCGTTCGGGTTGATGACGAGCCAGTCGCCGCCGAGCACCCCGGTGTGCCGGCCGCCTTTCTCATAAGCGGGCATCGGGAACGTCAGCACGTTCTCCGGCCGCATGCCGCCCTGGTTCAGCGCCTGATCAAGCGGCCCTTCCGCGCCCGCGATGACCATCGCCGTGCGCCCCTGCGCGAAGGCGCCCACCGCTTCGCCCCAGTTCAGCGCCCAATCCTGCGGGATCGCGTTCGCTTCCCATCTGAGCCGGTCGTACAGCTTAAGCGCCTCCAGCCCGGCTTCGGAGTTGAACACCGCCGTCACCTTGCCGTCCTTCACTTCCTGAATTTCACCGCCGGCTTCGAACAGGAAGTTCGTCCAGTTCCAGCCCGCTTCGTTGCCCTTGCCCATCGGCGCGATGCCGGCGATGCCCTTGTTCGGCTCCGCCACCGCCTGGGCGGTCCGCACCATGTCTTCCCACGTCCAGTCATAGCCCGGCACCGGCACGCCCTTGTCGTCCAGCAGCTTCTTGTTCATCACGATGCTGGTTGTGTAGCCTTTCTGCGGAATGCCGTAAACTTTGCCGTCAATGATGAACTGACTCGCCAGAACCGGATTGATCTGATCCTTGTACGGGTAGTTGTTCCACAGCTCCGTAATGTCGGCCGCCCACCCTTTCTCCACCAGAAATTTCGCCTCGGTCGCCCAGGTGTTGAAGAAGGTCGGCGCTTCGTTGGCGGCCATCTTCAGGCCGATCTCCTCGACCGAATAGTGCCAGTCGCTCTTCACGATATTGACGTGCGGATATTTCTCCTGGAAGCGGCGGATCTTGTCGTCTTCCAGCCGCCTTGCCTCCGTCTGGTCCGGAAGCGGATAGTAAATGCTGATCGTCACCTCTTCCGGCGCCTCGTCCTGCTGCCCCGGTTTGCCGTCCGCCGAGGGCGAGCCGTTCCCCGAACCGGTCGAACCTTTCGAACCGGTCGAACCTTTCGAACCGGTCGAATCCGTCGAGCCCGCCTGGTTCTCCGTCTTGCCGCCCCCTCCGCACGCGGCGATGATCGTTCCCAGGAGCACGAGACAACATGCCACAGCCATCAACTTGCGCATTCCATTACTCCCCTTTTTTCGTTGGATCGTGTTACAGCCCCATCATAGTGCAAGCGCTTCATGAGCTGAATGTGCGTTCCTACTCCGTTAGTGTGCAAGATTACGAAGGTGCTTCCGGCCGCGACGTCAAAAATCCACCGCCCGACGCACACCCAAAACCCGTCACACGATGCGCAACCGACACCCGACACACACCCGATGCCCGTTGCCCTGCGCACATCCGATGCCAACCGCGACACACGACCGATGCCCGTCACCCGGCACCGGCCAACCGACGCCCGACGCACACCCAAAACCCATCACACGATGCGCAACCGACACCCGTCACACACGCCCGATGCCCATTGCCCTGCGCACATCCGATGCCAACCGCGACACACGCCCGATGCCCGACGCCCGACGCCGTCATCCCTTCACGCTGCCGAGCTGCAGCCCCCGCATGATGAACCGCTGGAACAGCAGGAACACTGCGATCGGCGGAATCATCACGATGGACAGAATCGCGAACCGGATGTTCAGGTCAAGCTGCCGCGCCCCGATGACGTACTTGTAAATCGCGGTCGCGAGCGGATACATCACGCTTTTGTGCATGATGAGCGATGGCCAGAACCAGTCGTTCCACGCCGTCGAGAAAATGAAAATCGCCAGCGTCGAACAGATCGGCGCCGACAGCGGCAGCGCGATCCGGCTGAAGCAGCGCAAGTCCGAGGCGCCGTCCATCCGCGCCGCCTCGAACAATTCATGATGGATGCCGTCCATGAACGTCTTGAGCAGCAAGAGATAGAACGCGTTGGCGCCCGCCGGCAGCCAGAACGCCCAGAAGCTGTTCATCAGCCCGAGCTCCTTGATGTTGACGAAGTTCGGGATGATGTACGTCGTCGGAGGAATGAACAGCGTCATCAGGAAGAACGTCGTCACCGCCCGCCGATACGGCACCCGGAGATGGGACAGACTGAACGCCGCCGCCCCCAGCACGCCGAACACAACAACCGCATTTCCGCCAAAAATGAGCAGCGTGTTGCGCAAGTAAAGCGGCATATCGAAAAACTGCCAGCCTTCCCGGTAGTTGCGCCAATGCCACCCGTCCGGCAGAAACGTCGGCGGGAACGAGTTGACGGCCGCGTTCGTCTTCAGCCCGTTGAACAGCGTCACGAAAATCGGATACAGCATCGAGACGACCATCAGCGCAATGATCAGCACTACCGCGCCGTACATCAACCTCACGCCCGGCCTGCGAAAATCGTACCGGGACAGAATGCCGCGCTCTACACTTCTCATCATGCGCCCGCTCCTTTGTCCGACAGCCGGTTCCGGATGACCGCAAGCAGAGCCAGCACGAGGAACATCAGCACGCCCAGCGCGGAAGCGGCGCCGATCTCGAGCTTCGCCGTCGCGTACTTCACGATGAGCAGCGCGTACGTCAGCGTCGCCTTCATCGGCCCGCCGTCGAGCATCGCGAGCTGCGACTGGTAGCTCTGCGACGTCGCGATCAGCTGCATCACGAGCATGAGCAGCACGAGATTGCGGATCGACGGCAGCGTGATGTGGCGGATGCGCGCCCAGATCCCCGCGCCGTCGATCTCGGCCGCTTCATACCAGTCGCGCGGAATGCTGAGCACCGCGGCCAGATAAATCAGCATCGCGGCGCCGAACTGCTGCCACGTCTCCATCAAGACGATCGAGACCATTGACCAGTCCGGATCGGTCATGAACGCGATTGAATCGAGCCCGAGCCCTTGCAGCGCGGCGTTGATCGGCCCCACGGGATCGTAGAACCAGCGCCACAGCCCGTACAGCACGACGAGCGGCACGACGTTGGGCAGGTACGCGGCCGCGCGCACGAACCCCTGCAACCGCCGCAGTTCCGACACCGCCAGGGCAAAAAAAATCGGCACCCAGAAGCCGATCGCAAGGCACAGGCCGACGAAATAGAGCGTGTTCCGGACCGCGATCACAAGGTCCCGGTCATTCAGCACGGTCCGGTAATTGTCCCATCCGGCGAACGTGTTGCCGTGGACGAAGTCGACATGATAGAAACTGTACACGAACCCTTTCGCGATCGGCAGCCACAGGAACACGACGAAAATCGCGGCCGCCGGCAAGACAAACGCGCTGCCCCAGAAATATTTCCTCAGCTTCCCTCATCCCTTTTCTCTTTTTTCTCCCATTGTAGGGACGGGGGCGCCCGCGTTGAATGTGCGGTTCTATCGACATGATGGCGGATCTTACTTCTTTAGCTCGGTCGGACTTACGCCGTAGTATTTCTTGAACATCTTGCTGAAATGTTCCGGCGACTCGTACCCGACCTTCTCCGCGATCTCGTAGCGCCGGAGGTCGGTATGCAGCAGCAGCCGCCGGCTTTCCTCCATCCGCAGCTTCACGACGTATTCCCACAGATTGCAGCCCATGTTTTTCTTGAAAAGATAGCTCAAATAGTTCGGACTGACGTGGATCTGTTGCGCCACTTCGAGCAGGGTGAGCCCTTTTTTCGCGTAGTGTTCGTCAATGTAGGCCTTCGCCGTCTCGACGATCCGGTTGTTCCGCGCGCGGATCTCTTCCTCCGTCGGATCTTCCAGAACCGGTCCCCGCTGCAGGTCGCCGTAATAGAACACATGAAGATCGTCATGGCCGCGGTTCCATTCGATCGCCTTGCGGCTTTGATCGTTCAGCTCCGGCAAATACCGGACGCCCGCCAGCACCTGGCTGATGCCGATGGCGCAGCCGATGCCGAGAACCTTCTCCAGATGGTGGTGCATGCTCCGCGCGAGCATCTCCATCTGATGGATCGGGCTGACGGTCGATTCCTGATCCCGGGACAAGTCCCATTGCAGCACGACGATGATCTCGTCCCGCCCGGAGCAGAACGCATGATGCCGCCACTCGCCGTCGAGCAGCTCGCACACGATGTTGAGCGCGCCGTAATTGAGCAGCGCTTTTTCCTTCCCGGCAAGCGGACGGTCTTCGATCCCGAGCTGCAGTCTGATCACGGAAAAATAAGGCCCGCTGACGTCGATGCCGAGCGCCCGCAGCGATTCCGCATCCTGCGGCGCTCCCGCGAGCAGCCCCTTGAGCGCTTCGATCTGGCGGGGCTCAAGCTCCCGCATCCGGAACCGTTCGCGGACGGCTTCCGTTCCTTCGTCAAGGCCGGCCTCCCTCGGTTTCTCCGCCGTCAGCAGCACATCCCGCACCCGGTCCAGAAACTGCCCGTGATCGAGCGGCTTGATGAGGTAATCTCTCGCCCCGAGCCGGATCGCCATCTGTGCGTACTGGAACGACTCGTGCGCCGACACGACGACCGTCTGCACCCACGGCTTGATCATTTTCGCCTGATGCATCAGCTCGATTCCGCTCATCCCGGGCATCTGGATGTCGGTGATGATGAGGTCGACGTCCTCCATGCGCACATGATCGAGCGCTTCATGGCCGCTCGTCGACGTGACGATGTTGTCGATCGGCAACCCGGAATCGGTGAGCAGACTGCGGATTCCCTGGCAAATGAGCGGCTCGTCGTCGACAATGAGCACGGTATACACGGCAGTTCCCCCTTCCTGTTCATCCGTTCGGCTCGGGACGAAGCGGCAGTTCGAGCTTCGCCGCAAGACCGCCGCCATCGCGCTTCTCGTAGCTGAGCCCGTACGAGTCTCCGAAATGCAGCCGAATCCGCTGCTGGATGTTGCGGATGCCGTAGCCGCGGTCGGGATCGGCTTCTTCCCCGCTCACCAGCCGGCGCAGCAACGCCAGATCGGGCTCCCTGTAGCCGTTGTCGGCGACAAGGATGACCGCGCGGCCGTCCTCGATGCGGCCGACGACCGCGATCTCACCCTCGTCTTCCATCGCCTTGACTCCGTGGAGAATCGCGTTCTCGATGAGCGGCTGCAGCGTGATTTTCGGGATCGGCGTCGTGAGCAGCGCCTCGTCCACGTCCCAACACACGCGGAAGCCGTAGTCATAGCGCATCTTCTGCAGATTGACGTAGGCGCGGGCGTGCTCCAGCTCGTCCCGGAGCGGAATCAGTTCCTTGCCGCGGCTCAGCGCGATGCGCATCAGCTTCGACAACTCCTTGATCATCTGCGCCGATTCGGAATGGCCGTCGAGCGAACATTTCCAATAGATGCTTTCGAGCGTGTTGTACAGGAGATGCGGGTTGATCTGCTCGTAGAGCAGCTTGAGCTGCGCCTCGCGCTGCTTGATCTCCAGCTTGTACTGGTTCTCGAACAGCGCGTTGAGGCGGGAAGCCATCGCGTGGACGGAGGACATCAGCACCCCGATTTCGTCGTTGCGCCCCGTCTCGCGGTAAGCCGGCAGCGATCCGCCGGGCTCGTACTGCCGGACGAAGCCGACCAGCCGCTGCAGCGGATTCATCAGCGAGCGCCAGAAATAGAACATGAACAGCATGACCGCGAACGTGAGCCCGATCGTGATCGTCCGGATCGCCCGCCGGAGCTCGGTCTGCCGGCTGAGCAGCGCCTCGAGCGGAATGCGGTACACCAGCTTCTGCTGCCGGTAGGAATTATAGTGCACGACGTAAAGATGGTCTTCATGCACCACATTGTAGATCCCTTGATAGGACGACATCTTCTCCTTGCCCGGCACGTCGATCGTGTGGCCGATCGTCCCGGCGCTCGACGCCAGCACCAGATCGTCGCCGCTGGTGAAGAAAATTTCGCCTTCCGGCAGTGTAACCGTATTCAACGATTCGCGGACGAGATGCTCGACGCCGGTCGCGACCAGGACGCCGATCGGCCGGTTCGCCCGCTCGACGCTGTTCACCGTCCGCACGTAGGCCAGCGTCGGCTGTTTCGCGACGGAGCCGTATTCCGCGAAAATTTTCAGATAGCCGGTCCCCTTCTTCTCCAGCGCTTCCGGGTACCAGTCCGGCATCTCGCCATCCCCGAAAAAATAAACCCCGCGCGTCGAAAGCTGCGTGCTTGGCGCGAACGGGAAGTAGCCGTCCGGATCGTAAGCGTAGAACGAATAGTCGACCGCCCTGGAGCCGCTCATCTCCGTGGAATAGCTCTCGAGCAGCTCGTCGAGCGCCTCGAACTGCTTGATCCGCTCGTACGCCGAGTACTGCTCCGGACTTGCGAGCCGCTGCAGCGCTGGATTTTGCAGAATCGTCCGCGTGATCTTGCTGATCGTGTCGATCTCCCGCTCGATCAGGCTGTAATTTTGCTTGTTCAGCTCCATATAGGCGCTGGTGACGTTGTTCTTCAGTATCTGCTCGGCTTTCCAGCTTCCGTACAGATGCAGGGCGTAGACCGGCACCATGATGATGAGGAAGAGCAGCGCGAGCTGCCTTTTCATGTTCAGCCGGGTCAGCGGATTGGAGAATCTGGGGCGCAATCGCACTCGCACGGTTCAGCCCTCCCGAATACATTCAATCTAACAGATCGCGGCGCGCGGGGGCGTGTCGGGAACTACCGATATTAGTTGCGATTTTACGGACTTTCGTCCGCATAGAAAACAAGCGGGCCGCGAAAATCGTTTTCGCAGACCCGCTTGTCCCGGTTCATGCCTTCTTTATCCGATCAGGAACGCCCGCGCCGGCGCCGCGTCGATGCCCGTCAGCTTGAGCGGCGCGATGACGAGCCAGTAGCTGCCCGGCTCGACATGACCGAGCCGGAGCCCTTCGACGATGACGACATTGTTCCGCAGCAGCGGCCGGTGCGTCGTATACTCCGGCTGCGCCCGCTCGATGCCGAGCGCGTCGGTGCCGACCAGCGTCACGCCGCGCTCGATCAGGTACTGCGCGCCGTCTTCGCGCAGATAGACGAAGTCCATCAGGAACTCGTCCGTGAACGAGCTTTTCGTCTTGAGCAGAATCCGCTCGCCGCGCTGGATGCCGTGCGGTGCGAGATCGTCCTTCGTGATCGCCTCGTCCACATGCGTCAGGTCGAGCACGCGGGCAGGGCCGACGAGCCGCTCCAGCCCGATCGTCTCGATCGTCTCGCCTCCGGCCAGCATGTGCAGCGGCGCGTCGACATGTGTGCCGCAGTGGACGTCGAGGTCGATGCGGCTCTCGTGCACCTTGCCCGTCTGATGGTTGACCGTGTTGGTGATTTTCGGCCTTTTTTCATCCTTGTTCTTGTAGACCTGCATGCCTTCGTGGATCGTCATCGAAATGTCGATGATGCGCTGCATGTCCGTCCCTCCGTTTCAGGCGCGGTTTTCGTGTCCGCCGCCCGTTTATTTCGTATTGCTGATCCAGATGACGTTGTCCTCGTCCTGCCCGTTCACCGGCCACCAATGGTAGCCGTCCTCGGCGAGCAGCTCCGCCGCGCGCTCCGGTCCCCAGGAGCCGGCCGGATAGAAGAGCAGCTCCGACTCCGGCTGCCGCCACGCCTCGGCGATCCGGTCGACGAACGCCCAGGCGTTGTCGACTTCGTCCCAGCGGGTGAAGTACGTCGAGTCGCCGCGAATCGCGTCGTAGAGCAGCGTCTCGTACGCTTCCGGCGTGTTGAGCCCGATCCGGCAGCTCTGGCAGAACTCCATCGCCACCGGCTGGATCCGGGCGTCGTTCCCCGGCTTTTTCGCGTTGATTTTGATGTAAATCCCTTCCATCGGATTGACGCGGATGACGAGCAAGTTCGGCGCCAGCTCGTTCCGCGTGCGGAACAGCACGTTATCCGGCGCGTTCTTGAACTCGATGACGACCTCGGTCGACTTCACCGGCAGCCGCTTGCCCGTCCGGATATAGAACGGCACGCCGGCCCACCGGAAGTTGTCGATAAACACCCGCGCCGCGAAATACGTCTCCGTCACCGAACCGGGATCGACCGAATCTTCCTCGCGGTACCCCCGGAGCGGCTTGCCCTTGAGCGCGCCCGCCGTATACTGGCCGCGCACGACGTTCCGGTACACCTCCTCCGGCGTCCGAAAAGGCCGCAGCGAGCGGAGCACCTTCACCTTCTCGTCGCGGATGTCCTCGGGATGCAGCCGGCTCGGCGGCTCCATCGCGATCATCGCCAGCATCTGCAGCATATGGTTCTGCGCCATGTCGCGCAGCGCGCCGGACTTGTCGTAATAGCCGCCGCGGTCCTCCACCCCGACCGTCTCGGCCAGCGAGATCTGGACGTTCGCGATATGCCGGTTGTTCCAGACCGGCTCGAAGAAGGCGTTGGCGAACCGGATCACTTCGATGTTCTGCACCATTTCCTTGCCAAGGTAATGGTCGATCCGGTAAATCTCCTCTTCGCGGAACACCTGCGTGATCTGCTCGTTCAACTCCCGCGCCGACTTGCGGTCGTAGCCGAACGGCTTCTCGATGACGAGCCGGTGCCAGCCGGTTGTCTCCAGCAGGCCGCCTTCGCGCAGGTTGAACGATACCGGGCCGAACAGTTCGGGCGCCAGCGCCAGATAGAACAGCCGGTTGCCCGGAATGCGGAACTCGGCTTCCAGCGCCTGCGTCAGGCGGACCAGCTCGCGGAAGCCGTCCGGATTGTGGATGTCGAGCGACATGTAGACGATATGCTCCTCGAAACGGCTCCACAATTCCTCGTCGTCCGGCTTGTACCGGCAGAATTCCTTGATCGAGGCGAGCACGTACGCGCGGAACTGCTCATCCGTGCGCGGCCGCCGCGCGAGGCCGACGACGGCGAAATCGTCCGCCAGTTTTCCTTCCTTATATAAACTGAACAGAGCAGGGAAAAGTTTGCGTTTCGCAAGATCTCCGGTTGCGCCGAACAGATAAATGACAGCGCCTTCGGTTTTGGCCGCCTGCGGCCCCAGGTTCAGTTGACCAGACATCGTTCCCCTCATTCTTTCCCGAATTGGATATGGTGGCTGCCTGCGTTTTACATGCTATGTAGTGTATCACAATCGCCCGCCTATCGCCATCTGACCCTTTATAAAAAAAATTGATAAAGCTGATAGCTCGATTTGGGCCAACCGCCGCGTCCGAAAGCCGTTTCCAAATCCGCAAGGGTGGGCAAATGACGATGCGCATTCGCCCCCGGGTGAATATATTGAATCGCGGCTGTCCCTCTGTGCGATGTCGGACGGAAAGGAGGCGATGCGGATGGAACCGATTTACCCGCCTACGGAAGAGCATCTCGACCGGTTCCGCGGTCAACTGGTATGCGTCGTCATGCGGGACGGCACGCGGCACGTCGGCATCTTGAGCCGCTGCCGCGGCGGGCGGCTCATCCTGAACGAAGACGCGGGCGACCACGGCGATATTGCCGAACTTCAGGCCGAAGCCGGAGAGAAGCGGCGCACCCGGCGGCGTTCCGGCAGCCGGAAGCGCAGCGGGAAGGCGGCGGGCGCCGCGCAGCCGGACACGGCTGATGCGGCCGGCTTCGGCAGCGGCGGATGGGCCGGCCCGCCATATGCCGGTCCCTGGAGCGGCGGATACCGGCCGCCGTACGGATTTTTCGGCCCGCGGCTGCTGCTGGATCTGGCGCTGGTCGCTCTGGTGTTCCTGATCTTGTAATCCCCCCGGATTGCCGCGCGCGTTACTCCCGGATGGACAGCGGCCATGCAAAACCTTACAATTGTTAATATACAACGTGTTTTGGAGTACGCCGCCCGGGAGGGAACGCCGATGAAGGTCGAACCCGTCAACATGCGCCGGATCCGGCAGATCGACAGCGCTCTGCCGCCCGTCCGGCCCGCGGAGCGAGAGCGTGAATCATCCAGACGGCCCGCCCGCGGCCTGTCCAACCCGGCGAACGAACGCAGGCGGACCGCCGAGAGCGCGGCCGCATGGCTCGCGGCGGCCGGCCGCGCCCGGGATTCCGCCGGCCGGCTCGCCGATCCGTCCCTCTGGACGCGCCGCGGCGTCCGGAGCAGCGATCCGGAGGCGATCGCCGGCGTGGCGAAGGACGGGGCGACGCTTGCCGCCTGGCGCGTCGAGATCATGCGGACGGCACGGGCGCAGCGCAACCGCGGCTTCGAGCTGGCGATGCACGGCGCGTCGGTCATCGAGCCCGGTCGGCACGCGTTCCGGTTGACGCGCGCCGGAAAGACATACGAGCTTGCGGTGGAAATCGAAGCGGGCGATACGAACGCGGCGGCGCTGGCGCGGCTCGCGGGCGCGATCAACGGCGCCGAAGCCGGCGTGCGGGCCGTGCGGCGGGAAGTCCGGAGGCTTCGCCTCGTCTGGCTGGAGCTATCCGGGGCGGCGCCGGGCGCCCGCGGCGCGTTCGAGCTGGCGGACGAAGACGGCAGCGCCGTCAGCGCGTCCGGCATCGGCACGGTGACGGCCGCGGCGGAGGACGCCGTCTTCCGCGTGAACGGCGGACCGGACCAGGCGGCTCCGGTGAACGAGACGTACTTGGACCACGGTCTGGTTCGGATCGCGTGGCGGGCGTCGGCGTCCGGCGCCTATGACCTGGCGGTCGGATACGACGCGGACGCGATCGCGGCCGAAGTCCGGGCGGCCGTCGGCGAGCTCGACGCGATGGCCGGCATCCACCGGGCGAGCGCCGGCAGCCTCCAACCGGAGCTGCTCCGCGTGCTCGACGCGGCGATGGCGACGGACGCCGCGGACCGGCTCGGTATCGCGCGCGCCGGCGACGGCTGGACGCTGGACGAAGGCCGGCTGCGCGCCGCTGTCCGGGATGAGCCGGAAGCTTCGCGGCTTGCCATCGCCGGATCCGACGGCTGGGCCGCCGGAGTCATCCGGACGATGGAACGGTTTCTGGCGCTGCCCGCCGAAGCGCTAATCCATCCGGCGGTGCGGGATGCCGGCACCTACGCGCCGGATTCGTCGGGCGGCACGCTGATGCAGCCGGCGACGCCCGCCAGCGGATGGTATTTCGATTCGTTGTATTATTGAGGTTTTCAGCAGCGCCGACCGGACGGACAGCACGAAGCCGCCGAAATTGAGGAAATTTTTTCTTCTATCCATGTTGAATTTTCCAATATCCCCGGAATTGAAGAAAATTTTTCGTCTATTGCGCGAAAAACCGTATTTTCAAGGCTTCTTCGCCTGGATAGAAGAATTTTTTTCTTCTATTTCACCCGCTTGACCAAATTCCTTCAAACAAGCGAAGTTTCTTCTTCTATTCCCATCACTACCCATCTGCGATTAGACGAACTTTCGCCAATCGGCGAACCCCGGCAGACTTCCTCCTCCCATCCCCGCTTGTGCTACAATGGCAATGGAGGTGAGCGCCGTGCGCGCGCATATGCCGCGGATTCTCGTCATTCTGCTGCTGCTCGCCGCCGGCGGGATCATCGCCGGCAGCCTGCTGCGGAACACGCACCCGCGCGCCGAGATCATCGGCTGGAGCATCGGGCTGCTGTTCGCGTTCCTCGCCGCTTTCGCGGCGGCGCATGTCTTCTCGGGCGAACGGGACGAATGATAGCGTTTTCAAAACGAAAAGTACGTTTAGCCTCTCGCGCCGCAGACCACTCGCAATTGAAGAGCGTACATAACGGCCACCATGCCCATACATCCGCAATTGAAGAGCGTACATAACGGCCACCATGCCCATACATCCGCAATGGAAGAGCGTACATAACGGCCACCAAGCCCGTGCATCCGCAATGGAAGGGCGTACATAACGGCCACCAAGCCCGTACATCCGCAATGGAAGAGCAAGCATTGCCAAGCCCGCACGCCCCCGGAAAGGAAGTCGAGCGATCATGACCGCCACCAAGCGCCCGATTCTGCAAATCGTCGGATACAAAAACAGCGGCAAAACGACCCTCCTCTGCGCGCTTGTCCGGAAGTTCCGCTCCGAAGGCGTCACCGTCGCCGCCATCAAGCACGATGCCCACGACTTCGCGCTCGACCGTCCGGGCACCGACACCCGGAAGATGGCGGAGGCCGGCGCCGATTTCGTGGCGATCACCTCGCCCCGTCGCACCGCCTGGACCTCGAGCCGTCCCGCATCGCTGGACGAGCTGATCGGCCTTGCCGCGCACGCCGACCTCGTGCTCGTCGAAGGGTTCAAGGACGCGCCGCATCCGAAGCTTGTCCTGCTGCGCGGCAAAGACGATCTCCCGTTGCTCGGTCTGGCGAATGCGGCCGCCGCGATCATCCCGGCCAGTTTTCCATCGCCGCACGACGCCGGGTTGCCCGTCTTCAGCCGGGACGACATCGACGGCATTTTCGCCTTCGTCCGGTCCCTCCTGTCCCCATCCTTCGAACAAAACCGTAAATGGTAACGCGATTCGTGCACCTGTTGCATCATCGTCACAATTTTCACACATCGTACACATCATCCACTCGCACTCGCGCTTATACTGAAAACGAAGTCCAAATCCGGATAAGGCGGTGGCACGTCGGTGAAAATCGATGTGGTGAAGCGGTACTTCGAACTGCTCGAACAGTTCAGTACGAACGAAGCGGATTATCGCGAAATTCTGCACCCCGAGATCGAGCAGACGGAATACCCGAATCAACTGACGGATCATGTGGCCGTCAGTCATTTCGAAACGCTGCTGAAGCGGATACCGAGCGGCAGGAAGCTGGTAAATCCCGTCAATCCGCGAGCCCCTGCTTGTGCGCGTAAATCGCGGCCTGCGTCCGGTCCTCCACGCCCAGCTTCGAAAAAATATTCGTAATATGGTACTTCACCGTCTTCACGCCGATGAACAGCTTATCCGCGATCTCCTGATTCGACAAGCCCTGGGCGAGCAGCTTGAGCACTTCCATCTCGCGTTCGGTGAGCGACTCGTGCGGCGCGGGAGCCTGCGAACGCTTCGGTTCCCGGAACCGGTTCATCATTTTCGCCGCCACCTGCGACTCGAGCACCGACTGGCCCCTCGCCGCCGCCCGGATCGAGTCCGCGATTTCCGTCGCCCGCGACGTCTTCAACAGATAGGAGAACGCCCCCGCTTCGATGACCGGGTACATTTTGCTGTCGTCGATGTAGCTGGTCAGCACGATGACTTTGCACTCCGGCAGCATCTCCATCAGCCTGCGGGTCGTCTCGACGCCGTCCATGCCGTCCATGACAAGGTCCATGAGAACGACGTCCGGCTTGTACGCCTGGGCGAGTCTGAGGCCCTCGTGGCCGTTCGAAGCTTCGCCGACGACTTCGATGCCTTCTTCCGTGTCCAGCACGGCCGCCAGGCCGATGCGCACCATCTCGTGGTCGTCGACGAGCAGCACCTTGATCGGCTGATCCATCCCTTCATCCGTCCCTCTCTTCCATAAGTACCGGCACCCGGATTTCGATTGCCGTTCCTTCGCCCGGCGCGGAGCGCAACGCCATCGTGCCGCCCATCTCGTGCACGCGTTCCTCCATCGTCAGCAGGCCGTACGAAGTCTGTTTTTTCGCTTCCATATCGAATCCGACGCCGTCGTCCCGCATCAACAGATGGAGCTGTCCCTGCTCCCGCCGCAGCGAAATGTCCATGCGGGACGCTTTCGCATGGCGCAGCGTATTCGACAGCGCCTCCTGCACGATGCGGAACAGATGGTCCTCCGCTTCCGGCAGAATCGCAAGTTGCGGCTCCTGGTCGAGCATGATCACCATGTTCGGCACCTTCTGGCGCAGCTCCTCGACGAGCGCTTCCAGCGCTTGCGGCAGCCGCTTGCCGTCCAGATGCACCGGCCTGAGATGCAGCAGCAAGGCGCGCATCTCCGACTGCGCGACGGACGCCATCTCCTCGATCAGCTCCACCTGCCGCTTCGCCCGTTCGAAGTCCTTGTCGAGCGTCCGCTTCACCGCGGTGGCGGTCATCGAAATCGCGAAGAGCTGCTGGCTGACCGCATCGTGAAGCTCGCGGGCGAGCCGCTGGCGCTCCTCGGTAATCGCCTTGAATTTCAATTGCTCCTTGCGCATCCGTTCCTCGGGATTGTCGTCTTCCCCCGAGCCTTCGCCGTCGGCGTCTTCCCCGCCGGGGAGCGTCACCGGCCGGCGCCTGAGCTGCTGCTCGGACAGCCTCATCAGCGTCCGCTTCAGCTTGAGCCCTTGAAAATAGCTGTACAAAGCCGCCGCGCCGAGTCCGAGCCCGATGAGCGTCAGCACGATGGCCGCCGTCTTCTCCTGCAGTCTGAAAAGCCTCACATATCCCGTACCCTGCAGCACCAGCACCATGAGGCCGAGCAGCACGACGAGCCACAGCAGCGTCTCGGCCGCGTTGCGCTTGCGATTGGCCTGATTCCGCGGATTTGCGCCCGGACGCGCCGGCGCGCGTTCCGGCCTCTTGTCCGTCGACATGCCGCCGCTCCTTCCTCCGACCGGCTGCCGCCGGCCTTGCCGTCAATCTTATCGTAGCAAGCTTGAACCTCCGCCGTAAAGCGGGTTCCGCCGTCTCCGCGCGGCACTAAGCCGCGGGCGCACCTGCAGCGGTGCTCCGCGGCTTGCGTGTTGTGCCTTATTCGCCGTCGGACGGGTTCAGCTTGTTCTTGAGCGCCTGAAGCTGCGCTTCGACTTCCAGCTCCTTGCCCGGATCAAGTTTCGGCGCAGTGGCCGTGCTGCTGTAGAAGCCCGGCGTGCGAAGCACTTCGGCTTCCGCCTCCATCTGCAGAATCTTCTCTTCCATCCGCGCGAAGCCCCGCGCCGCGTTGCCGCTCTCGATCGAGTGCGCGTTCGTGATCTGCGCGAGCTGCTTCTGCGCCTTCGCCATTTGCGCCCGCGCCGCCAGCTCGTTCCGTTTGTTGCGAAGCTGGTAGTACTCGTCTTTCATTTCGCGCAACTGCGCCTTGAGCTCTTCGGCCTGTTGCTCCGCCTGGGCGTGCAGATCGCTGTATTCCGCCGTCTTCTGGTCGAAGTAGATTTTCTCCTCCAGCAGCTTGCGCGCCAGATCCTCACGGCCGGTGCGGAGCGCTTGCTCGGCCTTCGACTCGCGGTCGATCGCGTTGCGGGCCGCTTCCTCGAGGCGCTGCTTCACGCGGCGTTCATTGGCCATTTGCTTGGCAACCGTAACCTCCGCCTGATGAATTTCCGCCTCCATGTCGCGCAGATACTGGTTCAGCATGACGACCGGATCTTCCAGCTTGTCGAGCATCTCATGCAGGGATGCCTTCGTCATGTCTTTCAATCTTTTGAATACTCCCATGGATTATTCTCCTTTCTCGAGCTTTTGGATTTTCGCTTTCAGCTCTTCGATTTCTTTGCGAAGCGCCTTCTTCTCCAGATCGTCCATCATGGCGTCCAGATGATCCGGGTTCGGAGGCGGCGTCTGATAGTCAGGCCGGGAATTGAAATCCGGTCCCTGGCCGGGCGGATAGGGGCCGTAGCCGGGATTTTTCCAGCCGCCGTGGTGCGGATTGTAGTAGCCCCCGCCTCGCGGCGAATATCCGCCGTATCCGCCCGGACCGTGTCCGTTGTGGTAATAAGGCGGTTCCTTCGGCACGACAAGCGCCGCGAGAATGTAGACGAGGATGAAACCGCCGCTTGTGAAGACGGCGAGCACGATGGCGAGAATCCGCAGCAGCGTCGCGTCCACGCCCATGGCCTCCGCAATACCGCCGCACAGTCCGAACAGCTTTTTGTCGCGCGAGGAACGGTACAGTTTCACGGTATCAGCCTTCTTTCTCCAGCTTGCGTTTCAGTTGCTGCAGCTCTTCCTCGACTTGTGCCGGAGAACCCGTCGGAATGTAAGTCTGCCCGGACCGGCGGAGTTCGCGCAGGCTGCGCGCTTCGAGTTCCATGTCGGTGATCTTGTCGTCGAGCCTGCGGAACATGGTCTCCGGATGGCCGCCCAGCGGCCCGAATCGCTCGTTCATGCGCTGCTGCAAACGAAGCGATTCCATGCGCGCCTGATAATATTCGCGCTTGTCGTAGACCGCCTGGTATTCGCTGCGCAGCTCCCGCAGCAGTTCCTCGAGTTCGGTCACGTTGGCCTGGCTGGTCTCGTACAATTCCTTATATTGCTGCGCGCGCTGCGCATGATGCTGCTTCTCCGTCAGGGCGAGGCGGGCAAGATGCTCTTCGCCGGCTTTCAGCGCGGTGATCGCCTGCTGCTCGCGTTTTTCCGCCTGCTGTTCGGCTTGCAGCCATTGCGCCCGCAGACTGTTGGCATGGGCCGTATACTGCTGATGCAGCCGTTCCGCCTGGATGATCTCTTCCCTCGTCGCCCACAGGAACTGATCGATCAGCCGCACCGGGTCTTCCGCCCGTTCAAGCCGTTCGTTCAGCGTCGCGACTGTAATGTCGCGCACACGCTTGATCAGACTGCTCATCGCATGACCTCCGTTTCTGGTGGATTTGCTATTTCAAGATCGAGCGTTTCGAATGGATCAGAATACATTTTTTCTCCTGCCCTTGAGAATCGAGATGCCGAAGATGATCGCCGCGATCGCGAGAATCAGGAAGATTACTCCGGACAATTTGGCGAGGAGCATGATCGCGCCGACAGCGATCAGGATAATGCCGATCCAGTTCTTGCCGTTCTTCAGACCAACGTATCCGAGACCGAGCAGAATGATCGGGAAGAGGTAACCGAAAATCGGACCGAGCGTGAAACCGAAAATCCTGAGCACGATCAATCCGCCGATGATGACGAGAATCACACCGAGAGCCGTCTTGCCGTTCAAACCGTTCACCGCCTTTCCGACTGGGTTCGTTCCTTATGTCTTTATTCTAGGTACAATCCGGTTTCCACAAAACGGACCGGGGGCGGTTTTTGAACCTGGACCCCGGTCGGGGAAGCCCTTCTCTTCCGGACCGATCCGGGTTGTGTCCCGGAACGGCGTGAAGCCGCGGCCAAATTCCGCACTTGGCCCGGAGGACCGGGATAGTTGCCGGATCTTGCCCTTAAGCGCGTTTACCGCTCCACCTCCCATTCCGGTTCATGCATAAACCGCGCCAGATCGATCCGACCGTCCGCGTCCACGGCGACGCCTTCCCGCCGCAGAAACTGAATCTGCGTTTCCCGGCCCGCCGTATCCGGAATCGCAACCTCTCCCCTGGCGTTCACGACCCGGTGCCAGGGCAGTCCGTGTTTGTCGCTCATCGCATGCAGAATCCGCACGACTTGCCGGGCGCCCCGCGGACTTCCGGCATGACGGGCGATCTGTCCGTATGTCATGACGCGGCCTTCCGGTATGCCTTGAATCAGCCGCACAACCCTCATGGTGAATGGCTTCATATTCCCTCACATCCCGCGTTTTCATCAGCACAAAGTATACCACACCGGCAACAGCCCGGCGTCTTTGCCGGCGACAAAAAAAGAGCCCCTTCGGGCGGAAGGGGCCAATGAACTTGAGAGGTTGATACATGCTTGAGAGGTTATGCAGATGAAAGACAGACCTCAAATGCCATTATTTGTTCGCGAGGAACTCGTTGAACTGCCGTTGCTTCTCCGCAACGACCTTGTCGAGCCCGGCGGCGCGCAGCGCGTTCAGGTAATCCGGCAGCACCTTGTCGGGATCGACCGAGCCCGTTTCGAGCGCGCGTTGATACTGCTCGATGACGTTCGCCAGCGCGCCGACTTCCGATTTCACCGGATCGCTGTTGAAGACGAAGCCGAGGCCCGGCGAAACGTGCGCGTTCTGGTTGAACTCGCGGAACTTGTTCCACTTCTCCGGATCTTCGGACTCCCAGACGTAGTTCAGGAACTGGTTGCCGAACATCCACGCCGCACCCGGGGAGTAGTCGGCCGTCTTGTCCGTCGGCGAGATGATTTCGCCGTTGCGGGTGTAGTGGACGCCTTCGATGCCGAAGTTCAGCAGGTTGTTGAGCTCTTTGTCCGTGTGCAGCAGGTTGATGAACATCATCGCGCGCTCCGGATCTTCGGACGTCGAGGAGATGGCCAGCATCGAGCCCGCCGTCTCGGACGTTGCGACCGTCTTCGACGTCAGGATGATTTGCTCGAGTTCTCCGGAACGTCCGGCGGCGCTTGCGATTTCTTCCGCTTTGCCCGGCTTCATCGGCTCGACCGTCAGGAACGTGCCTCTTGCCTGCCAGATGTCGGTCGACGATTGCAGCGTCGTCGTCGCGTCCTTGTTGATGTAACCCTTCTGGAACCAGTCGCGCGCCAGGGCAAGATATTCCTTGTAGCGGTCCATCTCTTCAACCGGCCTGACCGTCGTGTCATCCACGTCCTTCAGGATGGCGCCCGGAATCGTACCATCGCCCAGGAAGTCATAGTTGGCGAAGAAGTGCGAGTTGAACATGCCGCCGTTCGTCCAAACGGGCGTAATGTCCGGGCGGGCTTGCTTCACCTTCTCGAGAATCGGCGTCAGATCTTGCGGCGTCTTCACCGAGCTCATGTCAAGGCCCAGATCTTCCGCGATCTTCTTGTCGTATACGATACCGCCGGCCGCCGCCAGCTCCTTGTTCGTCGGCACGCCGTAGTTCTTGCCGTTGATCTTCGCGCCTTCGAGGAACGCGGGATCGAGCGACTCGAGAATGCCCTGACCGTGCTTCTGCAGCAGATCGTTCAGTTCCAGGAACGCGCCTTTGCCGACGTTGACCGCGTGGCCGTTCCATTGCGCCGTGAAGATGATGTCCGCTTTCTCGCGGGACGCGATCAGCAGGTTCATCCGGTCATCCCACGCGCCCCATTCGATCGGGATGATATCCAGGGTTGCGTTGATTTTTTCTTTCAGAATTTTGTTGATCGCTTCTTCGACCACTTTCTCGTCCTTCTGCGGCGTGCCCGGATAGTACAGGGTCAGCTCGTACGGAGCCAGATCGGACGAGCCGCCGTCGCCGCCGCCGGCCGACGAGTTGGAAGACGGCGTTTCGGTCGACGACGTGCCGCCGCTGTTCGAACCGCTGTCGCTGTCGTTGTTCTTGCTGTTGCCGCCGCCTCCGCATGCGGAGATGACCATCGCCACGGCGACGAGAAGCGTGAAGATGAAACTGAGACGTTTCTTCCGCTGCTTCATGTTCAAGTGGACCTCCCCTGATTTGGATAATGTATATGCCATACCGGCAGATTTGGCCGGATACAGCCGCACGGATGTGGCCGGACGGCGCCTTGCGGGGCGCATCCGTCAGCCATTGACATCAGCCTTTGACGGCGCCGACCGTCAGGCCTTTGATGAAATACTTCTGGAAGAACGGGTAGGCGAGCACGATCGGCCCGATGCCGACGATGGCCATCGCCATGCGCATCGTCTCGGCCGGGAACCGGACATAAGCGCCGGCCTGCATGAGCGCCTGCATCGCCTGGCTGTTCTGCGCCAGATACTGGACGTTCTGCATCGTCTTGTACATCAGGTACTGGATGCTGATGTTCTCGTTGTTCGTGATGTACACGAGGCTGAGGAACCAGTCGTTCCAGTAGGTGATCGTCTGGAACAGGGCCACCGTCGCCAGCACCGGCAGCGAGAGCGGCATGATGATCTGGAAGAAGATGCGGATTTCACCCGCGCCGTCGATTCTCGCCGATTCCAGCACGGCGCCCGGAACGGATGTGATGAAGAACGTCCGCGTGACCAGCACCCAGAACGCCGGAATGAGCAGCGGCATGATGAGGACCCAGAGCGTATTTTTCAAATGAAGCAACTGGACATAGACGAGATACCAGGGCACCAGGCCGCCGCCGAACAGCATCGTGAAGAACACGATGAACGTGAAGAATCGGGCGTGCGGGAAGTCGCGTCTCGAGATCGGATAGGCGTACATCGCCACCATGACCATGCTGAGCGCGGTGCCGATGACGGTTACGGCGATCGTGATGCCGTACGACCGCGCCACTTGCCTGAAGTCTTTGAACAGGAAATCGTAGGCGCCGGTATCGAACGCCGACGGGATGAATTTGTAGCCCTCGCGCATGACGGCGTCTTCGCTCGAGAATGACACCATCAGCAGCAGCACGATCGGAATGATGCACAGGAGCGTGTAGATGAGGAAGACGATGTTGACGCTCCACTGCGCCCATGTGGGCAGCATATTTTTCGGGTTGGACCCGGACAGCTTCGCTTGCGGTTTCATTTTTACTGCCGCTTCCATCGCAGGACCTCCTAGAAGAGTGCGTTCTCGCTGTTGATGCGCCGTACGACCCAGTTCGAGAAATAGACGAGCACGAAACCGACGACGGATTGCAGGAGCCCGGCGGCCGACGACATGCCGACATCGCCGACGGTCAGAAACGTGCGGTACACGTACGTGTCGATAACGTTCGTAACCGGGAACAGCACGCCGGAATCGCGCGTCACCAGGTAGAACAGGCCGAAGTCCGCGTTGAAGATCCGGCCGATCTGCAGCAGCGTCATGATCGTGATGATCGGCGTAAGCAGCGGCACGGTAATCCGGGTCATCTGTTGCCATTTGTTGGCCCCGTCGATCGTCGCCGCCTCGTACAATTCGTCATCCAGTCCGACGATGGCCGCGAGATAGATGACGGCATAATAGCCCATGTTTTTCCACGTATTGACAATCGACAGGAGCCACGGCCACACCTTCTGCTCGAAGTACCAGTTGATCTCCTCGATGCCGAGCAGCGGGAACAGCGTCTTGTTCAGGTAGCCGTGATCCGGGCTGATGAAGCCGTAGACGAGATAACTGATGACGACATAGGACAGAATATACGGCAGGAACATGATCGACTGGTGCAGCTTCGCCAGGAATTTGCTTCTGAGCTCGTTCAGCAGAATGGCGAACGCGAGCGGGAAGATCAGGTTCAGAACGATGAACAGCGCGTTGTAGGCGAGCGTGTTTCGCGTAATGATCCAGGCGTCCTTCGTCAGGAACAGGTACTCGAAGTTTTTGAACCCGATCCACGGGCTGTTCCAGATGCCGATCTGATAGTTGACCTTCTTGAACGCGATCAGAATCCCGAACATCGGAAGGTAGTTGTTGAAGAACAGGATGATCAAGGCCGGAAGCATCATGAGGTAGAAGATCCAGTACTTCCGGACGGTCCGCAGGAATGACGGTTTGCGCGCCTTCACTTCGGGAACGTTAGTTGCAATGGCAACCGCATCCGCAGCATGGTTCGCCATTCGTATCCTCCTAGTCTCTCTGTGTCGTTTATGTACCTATCATAGCGAACGTCCGGAAGGCGCTGCTATCGGAATGGTGACCGGATTGACGTTATCGTAACCCGGGTTTGCGGCACAACTTTTCCAGCATCTCCCTGACCACTGCTTAATACTGTAATAAAAAACATCGCCGACCGACTATCGGCGATGTGACCTTCGCATGACGCTATGATGACATGTTATCCGATTTTCTGGTATTTTTTACGGTACTCCTGCGGCGTCAGTCCCGTCGTACGCTTGAACTGCTTCGAGAAGTGGGAGAAATTCGCATAGCCGACCGACAGGGCGATGTCGCTGATCTTCACGTTCGTCTTCGAGAGCAGTTCCTTCACCTTCTCCATGCGCCGTTCGACAATGTAGTCGGTCAGCGACATGCCCGTCTCCTTGCGGAACAGGCGGGACAGATAGGCCGGGTTGAGATAGACGTGGCCGGCGATTCGCTCCCGGTTCAGATCGTCATGCAGATGCGCGTCGATGAACCGTTTGACGCGGATGACGGAGTTCGAGCTTTCCTCGCTGTGCCCGGCCATCACCTCAAGCGCCTTCACGGTGAACGCGACTGTCCAGCTCTTCAGCGCGGCCAGCGTCCGCATCACCTGGCCCAAATCCGGACTTCCGCCGTCCGGATAGACGTCGCCCGGCGACAGCCCGCGGCGCATCAGCGCCTGGAACACTTCGTACGTAAGTCCGGAGACGTAGAGCATCATTGCCGCGCGGTCCGGCGGTTCGCGGGTGAACGCGGCGAACGCCTCGTCGATCCGCCGCGTCAGTTCCGCCTCCCGGCCGTTCTCGATCAGCAGGATCCACTCGCCGAAGTTGGGTATGAACGCGGATCTGACCGGCTGCCTTATGTAAGAGGAGGCCCTGAACACCTCGCCCGTCCGGTGGACGTTATGCCGCTCCATCTCCGCAAGCATCGCGATGTTCGGCAACAGTTCCCGCACCGTGGCCGGTTCGCCGATGTAGCAGGAGACGACGCTGTAGAGCAGTTCGTCCACTTTGCGGACATATTCGCGGCAGCGCGATTCCAGCTCGGCCTCGCCCACGCCCCGCGGGTCGTAGAGCAGCGCGAACAACATGCCGTGCCCGTCCTGAATGACGTGCCCCGCCCCGCCCTGGAGCAGAATGTCGTTCGCCGCGTTTTTGAGCGCGTACGTCATGATCTCCTCGTCGCGCGCGTTCCAGTCCTGCTTCCATTCCTCCACGCTGATCAGAATCGGCAGGACCGGGCTGTCCGCGGAGAGTTCGATGCCGTACAGCTTCATCATCGGCTCAAGCTGCTCCGGCGCCGGCGCCAGCCGGTGGTGGAACACATCCTGCCAGAAACGCTCGATCAGAAGCGGAAGCTGGCGGTTCCACTGCTCATAATAGTATTCGTAGGTTTTGCGGAATTCCGCTTCCTGCTCGCGCTGCCGGATCTTCTCGAGCGCCTTGCCGACGCAGGCTTTAAGCTGCTCGTGGTCGATCGGCTTGAGCAGGTAATCGAAGCCGGACAATTGAATCGCCTGCTGGGCATAGCGGAAATCGGCATGGCCGGTCAGGAAGATCGTCTCCGTATGCGGGGAATGCTCGTTGACCCACTCCAGCAGGTCGATGCCGGTCTCGATGGGCATCTCGATGTCCGAGATCATGATGTGGATCGTATGCTGCCGGAGGACATCGCGCGCTTCGGACGCGTCATACGCCGTAAACACATTGCCGATTTCGACGGACGCCCAATCGATGCCCTGCACGACGCCCCTTACCGCGATCTCTTCATCCATCCACGACCAACAGATTGTACATGTTCCGCCTCCCCGGTGATGGATTTGTCGGCAGACAGATCGGCCGCAATTTCGGCGAGCAGCGGCAGCCGGACGCGAACGACCGCGCCGCCGCCCGGATCGTTGTCGAATTCGACTCCGGCCTGACCCTCGAACCGCAGCCTGAGCCGCTGCACCACGTTCGCGATGCCGAGCCGGCTGGATTCCGAAGCCGGAAGCTCTTCTCCTCTGGACAGCCGGGCCAGAACATCCGGATCGAAGCCTACGCCGTTATCGCGGATGACGATGACGAGTTTGTCCCCGTCCGCCTCGACGGCGATCTCGCCGTGGATCCGGATGATGAATTTCTCCCGGCGGTTGATGAAGCCGTGAATGATCGCGTTTTCGACGAACGGCTGCAGCGTCAGCGCCGGCAGCGTGGCGGCCCGCAAACGTTCGGGAACGTCGACGTTGCACTCCAGCTTGTCGGGAAAACGGAACTTCTGGATTTCGACATAGTTTCCGATATGCTTCAGCTCTTCCTCCAGCGTGATCGATTCCCGGTTCACCCGCATGATGAAGCGGAAATAGTCGGCCATGTGCAGCGCCATCTTCTTCACCGAATCGTGATCCTTCAAAACGGGCAAAATTATAAATGATGTTCAGACTGTTCATGTAGAAGTGCGGGTTGATCTGCGCCTGGAGCTGCTTCATCTCGTTCTTCTGCGCCCGGAGCTGCTCCTCGTACATCCCGATGCGCAGATTGCTGATCTGCTCGGCCATGTTGTTGAACGTGTTCGCCATGAACTGAAACTCGACCGTGTTCGTCGTCTGCAGCCGGAAATCGAGCATCCCGAGCGACAGCTTCTTCATGCCGTTGATGAGTTGGTGAAGCGGCTGGAACACCGTGCGCTGGATGAACAGCAGATACATCGAGAACAGGAAGACGAGCCCGAGCGCGATGAAATAGACCGCCTTCTGGAAGTAAGGCAGCCCCTGCAGCATCTGCTTCTCCGGCACGGCCACGGCGACCGCGATGTCGGCCATCGAACTGGCGCGGATCATGACGAGTTGCCGGCTCTCGCCCTGCCCGATGATCTGGTACGGCGTGTCGAGCAGCGGCAGATTCGACATCGGCAGCGTGCGGTCCGTGAACGACAGCGGGTCCGCCGTCCGCACGCCTTCGCGGCTGTAAACGGCGCTTTCGCCGATCTTGTCGTCATCCCACTGGATGCGGAGCAGTTCCAGAATGTCGCTGATGCTGATGATGGCGCCGATGTACTGGTTGTTCTCGGACGGCGTAAGGCGAACCAGGAAATCGCGTCCGGGCATCAGATCGTTTTTCCACAGCATCCAGCTCCCGTCCAGCATCTGCCGGTGCTGCGCCGCGATGCGCGGAGCCTCCTGGGCAAGCAACTGCTTCACCTGGCCGTAGTTCCCCGAGGAACTGAAAATGATGTCCTGGTCGCTGTAAATGAAGACCGTGTGCAACAGATTGTAGAATCCGACGTCGCGGTTGATTTTGTTCTGCACCCGGACCTTCGTCAGCACGTAGTTGTCGCTGTCGACCGGAAAGGCCGACAGCAGCCCGACATCCGCGTCGAGCACGGCCAGCTTGTACAGGTATTCGTTGATCTCATCCATGTAAAGATCCAGTTGGCCGATGAAAATATCGAGCGTATTGCGATACGTTTCCGATACCTTGTCATGCACCACGTTCTTCGCATACCAGTTGTTGGCGATCAGAAACAGCACCACCGGCAGCATGACGGCGAAGAAGCTGATGACAAGCTGCGTTCGGATCGAACGTCTCACGTGGCCAGCCCCCGCAACTTTAAGACCTTGTTACTGTCAGTCTAACAACGGGCGGGGCGATCCGCAACCGGATTATCCGGGTTTGACTCCGCACCGCGGCGCCTGGAAACGCGGTTTCCAGGCAGCCTGGCGCGCACGCCGTCCGCCGTTAGCCGGAACGGATCCGGACTCCGTGTTGTCAGATGCGGGTGTTTGATTCAATGCGGATGTGCGGCGCGGCTTCTGTCAACCTCCGGATAAATTCGTCCTCCCTCTCGGGGGAAACGTCCCAATATCCGTTTGGTTCGCAAAAAATTCTCAACCGTTTGGGGGACAATGCCGCCGAAGCTTCCCAAGAAACAACGGGACCCACCTTTACGATCCTGTTCAAGGGAATCGTTTTTCGGATCAGAAGTCCACTCTTGATGCGCAAATCGCCCCGGTCAACGATATAAACAGTCCCGATGACGGCCGAATGCGCGAAGATTCCGGAGACCGCAAAAACAACGGCAAGCAAGATTTGAACGGTCAGACTCAAATTCATGAAAAAGATGGTCACGGCAAGAAAATAACAGACCAGGGAAGCCCCCCGTAACAACACGCCAACCCACTTTTCTGTTCTGGATCGAAAGCGCATGAATACACCCCCGGCAGCTCCTTGATCTCTTCGGTTGGAGTAGTGCAATTTTTTCAATTCGCTCTCTACCTGACATCAATGTCGGTTTGTATTTATTTTAAAGAATTTCTACATATTCAGTAAATCCCGCGTCCCCGGCCATAAAATAAGGCCAACCGGAAATTCCGGCTGACCCGATATTGCTGCTACAATACAACCCCGTCCTTGAAAATCGCGATCTCGCGGAAGCCGTTCAGCTCGTTCCGCGTGGCCGCTTCGCCGGATGCGACGGCGAGCAGCCGCTCCCACAGCTCCGCGACGAGCTCCGGCATCGTCCTGCCCGCGAGCAGCCGGCCCGCGTCGAAATCGATCCAGTTTCTCTTCCGCTCGGCCAGCTCGCTGTTCGTCGAGATTTTCACCGTCGGCACCGGTCCGCCGAACGGCGTGCCGCGCCCGGTCGTGAACAGCACCATCTGCGCGCCGGCCGCGGCCAGCGCCGTCACCGACACCTGGTCGTTGCCGGGCGCCTCAAGCAGGCTGAGGCCCGGCTTCGTCACCCGCCCGCCGTAGGGCACGACGTCGACGACGGTGGACGAGCCGCCCTTCTGCGTGCAGCCGAGCGATTTTTCCTCGAGGGTCGTGATGCCGCCGTCCTTGTTGCCGGGCGACGGGTTCTCGTAGATCTCCTGGCCGTGGCGGATGAAATATTGCTTGAAATCATTGATCAGCGACACAATCTGTCCGAATACCCGCTCATCGCACGCCCGATTCATCAGGATCGTCTCCGCGCCGAACATCTCGGGCACCTCCGTCAGGATCGCCGCGCCGTCCGAGGCGACGAGCCGGTCGGCCGCCGCGCCGACGAGCGGGTTCGCCGTGATGCCCGACAGACCGTCGGAGCCGCCGCATTTCAGCCCGATCTTCAGCTTCGAGACGGGCACTTCTTCGCGCCTGAACGTCGCGGCGTATTCGGCGAGCTCGCCGAGCAGTTCAAGACCGCGCTCCAGTTCGTCTTCCTCGTCCTGGACGTTCATGAACCGGATGCGGCGCGGGTCGATCTCGCCGATCGCTTCACGGAACGAAGCGATCCGGTTGTTCTCGCACCCGAGCCCGACGACGAGCACGCCGCCCGCGTTCGGATGGTGGACGAGCGAGGCGAGCAGACGCTGCGTGTACTTCAGATCGTCGCCGAGCTGCGAGCAGCCGTAAGGATGCGCCAAATGGTGCACGCCGTCGACCAGCCCGGCGTACCGCGCGGACGCCTGCCGGGCGAGCGATTCGCACATTTTGTTGATGCAGCCGACCGTATTGATGATCCACAGTTCGTTGCGGATGCCCGCTTCGCCGTTCTCCCGCACGTATCCCCGGAACGTGGCCTGCTCGAGCGGCTCCGCCGGCGGCGCGGGCGGGACGGGAGCGTAGCGGTACTCGAGCAGCCCGCCGAGGCCCGTCCGCAGGTTGTGCGTGTGCACGCGGACGCCCGGCTCGAGATCCTCCGTCGCCTTGCCGATCGGGTAGCCGAACTTGAGGACGTCGTCCCCCCGCTTCACCGGCACGGTCAAAATTTTGTGGCCGCGCGGCACGTCCTCCATCACGACCAGCTTCGCGCCGTCCTCCAGCTCCAGCGTCTCGCCCGCGGCCCAAGCCTTAAGCGCCACCACGACATGGTCGGCGGCGGAAAGCCGGATCCAGCCGTTCATGCCCTCACGCCCCTCTCCCATTTTGCGATGGTTGCGGCGACCGCCTCCGCCAGATCCGGCCAGCGCGACATGTCGCATCCCCAAATCCGGTCATCCGCCAGCAGCCTGCGCACCGCGATCAAGATGCCGCCTTCGCGGGAACTGTTGCCGCCGTCCGAATGGAAGCCGAAGTTGCCGCCGCATTCGGGATCGCCGCCGCTCTCCGGGCCGCCGCGCTCCGCTTCCCGCCAGTGGCCGGCCGCCATCGCGAGCAGCCCGGCATCGTCCCGCACCGCAACGGGCGTGCCGTCCAGCGTCTGCGACACATATCCGCCGCTGCCGTCCGGCTGCGCTTTATAGTAACGCAGAAGTCCGGCCAGTCCCTCCGTCAGCCGCGGCGGAATCCGTTCGCCGCGCTCCGCGTACCAGGCGAGCGACGGCAGGAGCCGCACCCTGAACTTGCTCAGGCTGTTCATCGCGATGTCCGACAGCCGGTGGCGGATATACGGATTGGCGAACCGCTCGAACACCGAATCGGCGTAGGCTTCGAGCTCTCCGCCCGCATCCGCCGTCGCCGGCACAATCTCGCCGTATACCGCTTCGCGGACCGCCGGTCCGAGCGCGGGATGCTCGAGCGCCTCCCGCACCGTCTGGACGCCGTGCAGCAGGCCGATGGGCGCCATCCACGTATGCGCGCCGTTCAGGATGCGCACCTTCCGCTCGCGGAAAGCGGCGAGATCGCCGGTGTAGTGGACGTTGAGCCCCGCCTTCCGGAGCCGCAGCTCATCGTCGAGCTCCGGCTCGCCTTCGATCGCCCACAGGTGGTACGGTTCGGCGGTCGTCAGCATCGCGTCGCGGTATCCCCATTCCGCGAACCAGCTTTCCGCCTGCTCCGCGTCCGGGTAGCCGGTCACGATCCGGTCCACCAGCGTGTTGAGGAACCGGTTATGCAGGACGACCCACTCCCGGAACGCTTCCGGCCAGTCCCAGTCGGCCGCGTGGCGCAGCACGGCGTCACGCAGCACGTCGCCGTTCCGCTCGGTGAGCTCGCAGGGCAGCAGGATAAGGCCGCGCCGCGGATCTCCCTGGAATGTCCGCCAACGCTCGTGGAGCAGGCGGGCCGCCTTGCCCGGGAACGAGGCGATCGGCCCGTCGCCGGGCGGCTCCGGTTCGTACCGGAGCCCCGCCTCCGTCGTGTTCGAGACGATGAAGCGCAGCTCCGGCTCGCGCGCCAAAGCGATGAAGCGCTCCCATTCCGCATAAGGGTCAAACGCCTCCGCGATCACTGTCACAATCTCCCGCCGTTCCACCGGCTTGCCCTTCTCGAGACCGCGCGTCACCACCGTGAACAGTCCGTCCTGCGCGGCGAGCTGCCGGATTTTCACCCGGCCCGTCGGGCGCGGCTGGACGACCGCGACCGTGCCGTCGAACAGCCCTTTCGACCGGCTGACGTGCAGCATCCAGTCGACGAACGCGCGCAGGAAATTGCCTTCGCCGATCTGCAGCACCTTCACCGGCCCATTCGTTTGCGCATCCATACCTGCGATTGCTTTCGCCGTATCCCGGTTCAACGTCCGCAATCCCGGCTCCCCTTTCCTCTCTCCAACGCCTTTTGCATCCTATCCCCTTCGCTCAGGCGCTTGCTTGATATCCCCTTCGCTCATCGTTCGCCCCCATTGTATCCCCTTGCTTCAGGTCATGGTATAGTCTGAAATTGCATGATTGTATCCGATTTTGATATTCTGGGGGCAAGGACAAGGGGGAATGCGCATGAGACCGTTCCGCAAGCCGTTTTTCGGCGATCCGTCTTTTCCGTTCGAGATGGTGCACCGCGCGACGAAATATCCGCAGTTCGAGCTGCCCGACCATCTGCACGACCGGTGCGAGATCGTCTACATCCACAGCGGGCGCGGCACCTTTTTCATCGACGATACCCTGTATGAAAAAGCGCCGGGCGACCTGTTCCTCATTCCCGGAGGCACGATCCACCGCGCTTTCCCCGACGCCGCCGACCCGATCGTATCCACGGCGGTCTTCTTCGCGCCGGCGTTCGCCGAACCGGCCGTCCCGGACGGATCCTATGCGCCGCTCGGCTGCTTCGAAGAGGCGCGGCGGGCGCGGCGCTGCCGGCTGGTGCCGCCGGAGCCGCTCAAGGAGCGGATCGAGGCGCTGCTGGAAGAAATCCACGAGGAGCTGGCCGCCGCCCGGCCCGGATACCGCGAGGCGGTCCGGCTCGCGCTCTGCCTGCTGCTGCTGCTGCTCAACCGGCACCTGCTGCCGGAACGCGACGGCGCCCCGGGCAGCGGCATCGGCCCGACCTGGCTGCGGGAGGCGCTGCGCACGATCGACGCGAAGCCGGAAGGCGCGGGCAGTCTGTCGGAGCTCGCCGCGCGGGCGGGCGTGTCCGCCGCCCATTTCGCCCGCGTGTTCAAACAGCATACGGGCATGAACGTGACGGATTTCGTGAATGCGAAGCGGGTCATGCTGGCGAAGGAATTGCTGAGGGGAACGGACAGAAGCGTGGGGGCGGTCGCCGAACGGTGCGGTTTCGACAGCCTGCCCCATTTTCACCGGGTGTTCAAGGCGCTGACGGGGATGACGCCGGGCGCTTACCGCCGCGGCGGCAAACCGGAGCAGCAGATGTGAAGGAGGTCGCGCCTGGAGGCGCGTCGCCGGATGCGCCGGACCGCCCGATGGGGCCTACAATTTCCGCGCATCCGCATCGCCGATCTCCCGCCGGAGCGCCTCCGGATCGCGGATCACAATGCCGGCGCGGCCGGCTTCGACGATGCCTTCCCGCTTGAGCCGGTTCAGCAGCCGGCTCACCGTCTCGCGGGACGTTCCGATCGCGCTCGCGATGTCCTGGTGCGTCAGCGGCAGCCGGATGTAGATCGCCCCGCCGCGCCGCTCGCCGCAATGATCCGCCAGATCGGCGAGAAACCGCAGCCCGCGGTCATGCGCGTCGAAGGCGCCCGCTTCCTGCAGCCGTCTCTGGAGCTCGACGATCTTGTCGCTCATGTCCCGGATGATCCGGATGGTCGGCGCGGAATGCTGCTCCAGAAAAAACTCGAACGGCCGCGAAGGCAGCGCGAGCAGCACGGACGGCACGATCGTCTCGGCCGAAGCGGGGTACGGCTGGCCGCTGAACAGCACGGTATGCGGAAACATTTCGCCTTCCCGCAGGATGGAGACGATCCGCTCCCGGCCGGACTCGTCCGTCTTGAATGTTTTGATGAGGCCGCTGCTGACGAAATAGATCGCCTCAACCTCGGTGCCTTCCGTGAAAATGATCTCCTTCTTGCCGAACGACCGGCGCACGGCGATCGATGCGAGCCGGTTCATCTCGTCTTCCGTCAAATCCTTGAAAAGCGCGATCTGCCGCAGCAACGCGCGGATATTCAAACTCATGGTACGCCTCCTCGCCGGCGGCGCCGCATCGGATCGGGCTGCCGGATCCTCCGGGCCGTGTCTGTTTCCATTTTAGCCGATTGCCGCCAAAAATGCTCGACGAACGCGACGGCGTATTCATTTTTGTGTACACTGGACATATGGAGAGGACTGCGCGCCGGGGGACCTCGGACGTGACGCGGAAGTGGAGCCTTTTCACCAAAATGGTGACGTTTCCGGCCTTGCCGCTGCTTGCCATTGCGGGGCTCTACGACTATGCGGTGGCCGCATCCATCAATACCGTCCAGCACGAGCTGGAGACTACGCGTCGGGATCGGGCGGAATAACCATCAAGGAGGAACCGGCTTGCTCGAAGGCAACAACGGCAACGGAACGAAACCGCTGAATGATCCGGTCAATGGTTCCGGGCATGATTTCGAATATGAGCCAACCGGCGGGACCCGTGAAGCGAATGGCGGGAAAGCGCCGATTCACGGGACGGATGAGCCGAGAGACGGCGGGCAGGTTCACGAGACGGATGGGCGGCACGCGGAAGATGATGCGGAAGATGATGAGGACCATGATGCGGACCATGATGCGGACCATGATGCGGACCATGATGCGGACCATGACGCGGATTATGACGCGGATCGTGATGCGGATCATGACGCCGATGCCGCTGATGACGACGCCGCTGATGAACCTGCCGCAAGGCGCAAATGGATCAAAAACACCGTGATCGGTTTGCTCGTCGCCGCCTTGTTCGGCAACATCCTGGCGTTCTGGCCCCAAATTTACAACATGGAGACGCTGCCGCTGCTGTTCAAGTCAAGGGAACTGTCCGGCCGCGCGGAAGTCCGGAACGCCAGGGATGCCGTTGTCCTGATCGCCACGGACAAAGGCAAAGGAACAGGATTTCATATTTCGGGCGGATACATTGTCACCAACCATCATGTGATCGAAAACGCCGGTTACGCGATTGTCGAATTTTCCGGGATCAACGCCAGGTTTGCCGCTGTTGTCGTCGGATTCGACCCGGATCTGGATGTCGCGGTCCTGCGGGTGGACAGCGGGGGAGAGCGGCTCCCTTTCCTTGAAATCGAGCGGGAATACGAATGGGAACCGGGCGCGCGCGTCTATGTGATCGGCAATCCGCTCTATCTCAAGCAGATCGCAAGCGAAGGCACGGTGCTGGGAACGTTGCCGGTTCAGGGCAGGCGCAAACCGGTTATGGCTGTCGACGCGCCGGTGCGCAAGGGGAACAGCGGCAGCCCGGTCATCAACGGGTATGGCCGCGCGATCGCCGTGATCTATGCCGCGAGCGAAATGACGACGGATCAGGGCAAGGTCAAGCCGGTCGGGCTTGCCGTGCCGCTCCGCGATCTGGACGCCTTGCTTCGGGATTTGCCGCCCTGGAATGAAGCGGGCGCTGTGACCTTGCCGTAAGCGCGAGCCGGCTCCGCACGTGAGGCGGAGCCGGCTTGCGCTTTTTGGCTTGAGAGGATCATCTCATGCCTTATTGGCGTTCGCCCGGGGGGAGCGGTCGACATACCAAGAATGCAAAATTGATACCCCGAACACAACTTCTTGCCGGTCCGGACACGATATGGACTTGCTCAGCAAAGCTCGGGGAGTTTTTCCGGATGGTTGCACACCCGGCGGCCATTTGTGATAGAGTGATCTTGAAAAGGCGTCGAGTTTTCGATAAAGGGGAAAGGACGAACGACAATGATAGAACTGAAGAGCAAGCATGAAATCGAGACGATGCGCCGTGCGGGACAGGTGGTGGCGGAATGCCACCGCACGATCGCGCGCATGATCCGTCCCGGCGTGACGACGATGGAGATCAACCGTCTCGTCGAATCAATCATGGCGTCGCACGGCGCCAGGCCGTTCCAGATCGGCTACAAAGGTTATCAATACGCCACGTGCGCCTCGGTCAACGACGTGATCGCGCACGGTTTTCCGAGCGATGAGCCGCTGAAGGAAGGCGACATCGTCACGATCGACACGGTCGCGGAGCTGGACGGCTGGCTGGGCGACTCGGCGTGGACCTACGCCGTCGGCCGCGTCTCGCCCGAAGCCGAACGGCTCATGCGGGTGACGCGCGAATGCCTGGAGCTCGGCATCGCGCAGGCGAAGGTCGGCAACCGGCTGGGGGACATCGCGCACGCGATCCAGACGCATGCCGAGCGGCACGGCTTCGGCGTCGTGCGAGATCTGCTCGCCCACGGCATCGGCCGCCAGCTTCACGAAGAACCGGGCTACATGCATGTGGGCAAGCCGGGCAAAGGGCTGCGGTTGAAAGAAGGCATGGTGTTCACGATCGAGCCGATGCTTACGGAGGGCACCTATTTCATGACGATTGACGAGGACGGCTGGACCGCGCGCACGCTGGACGGCAAACGGGCGGCCCAATACGAGCATGTCGTCGCCATCACGGCGGACGGACCGGAGATCTTGACAGCGCAGTAATTTTATTGCCGGCAAGTGTATTATTTCTGGAATGAATTTGCCAGATGCCGAAGGATTCCGCCGCTTGATGTCGAATTGTGGTCAGGCCGGAGAGTCTGGCGCTCTCCCGACTTCAATTTTCGACGAAACGGGGTTCTTCGGCATTGCTGCGTTTTTGGGGACTTGTTCTTTTGTCTGTCGCGCTGATCCCGGCTTTGCCGGCAGCGGCTGCGGAATCCGCGTCGGCTTCGTCATCGTGGCCGGCCGCCGCCAGCATCGTCAACCCGAAACAAGTGTATTCGTTTGACATCATGGTGCGCGATCTGAAGAAGCTTGAGGAGGCCTATCCCGGGCTGATCCGTCTTCATACCATCGGGGAAAGCGAATACGGACGCGCGATCTGGGCGGCCGATCTCGGCCTCGGCGACGCGTATGTCATGATGAACGGCTCCCACCATGCCCGCGAATGGATCACGACCATTCTGATCATGTCCATGCTTGAGCATTACGCGCAGGCGTATGTACGGGACGCGACATGGAACGGCGCTCCGGTCCGCGACCTGCTGCATCGCGTCACCTTCCGATTCGTGCCGATGGTAAATCCCGACGGCGTCACCTTGCAGCAGTCCGGACTGTCGGCTTTTCCGGAGGAGAGCCACGCCGACCTGATCGCCATGAACGGCGGAAGCGGCAACTTCAAGCGGTGGAAAGCGAACGCGCTGGGGATTGATTTGAACCGGCAGTACCCGGCGGATTGGGACCATATCCGCGAGCCGGGATCCGGGCCTTATTACATGAATTACAAAGGCAAGACGACGCTTGCGGCGAAGGAAGCGCAAGCGATGGCGGAAGCGACGAAGCGGACGAATCCGGAGATCGCCGTCGCGTACCATTCGTCCGGCGAAATCGTCTACTGGCACTTCCATACGAAGCCGGAAAACGTCGCCAGAGACCGCGCAATCGCAGCCCGATACGCCGGGATGGCCGGGTACGGGCTCGTCCGGCCCGCCAAGAACCCGTCCGGCGGCGGGTACACGGACTGGTTCATCCAGACGTTCGGCCGTCCGGGGCTCACGGTCGAACTCGGGCGCCGGGCCGGCGAGACGAACGTGCCGCTCTCCGAATGGGAACGAATCTGGAAGCAGAATCGCGACGCGGGCTGGATGCTCGCCGGGGAAGCGTACAACCTGTGGCTCGCGCGCCAGACCGCCGCTTACGCGTCGGGCGAGATCCGGCTGATCGCCGCGCAGCCGGCGCACCGCTGGCCGGACCACCGGTCGGCGAAGCTCGGCACGCTCTATCCGGGGCGCTACAAGCTGCTCCGCACGAAGGGCGGCTGGGCGGAGATCGCGACGCCGGACGGTCCGCGCTGGACATGGGCCGGCCGCTCGCCGTCCGGCTCGTTCGAGCCGCTCGGCGGCATCCCGGTGAGCCTGTCGCCGGAGATGGCGCAGTATTTGTCGCCGCTCGACGCGGCGCCTTCGCCGCAGTCGCTGGATGCGCCTTCGGCGAAGGCGCACGAACGGTGGCGCGACTGGGTGATGATCGTGACGCCGGAGGGCACGCGCTGGGTGAAGGAAGCGGATCTGTTCGGGGGGTGATCGCCATCCCCCCGTCCCGTCTCTTCCCATCCTTCCGTCCGTCCGGAGGAAAAAAAAGCGAAGTTTTTTCGTCTATTTCGGGATTTACGGGCGACCCAGCCAGACTAGAGGAAATTGCTTCGCTTATTTACGTGATATCATTCGATTTCGGTTGATTTTGAAGAATTTAGCGAAGTTTCTTCGTCTATTTTTGCCGTTTTGGCCCGATTCTACAAAATAGAGGAAATTGCTTCGCTTATTCGCAATCGATGTGGGTTGACCGCCGTTATGCGGCGAGCCGCGCGCTGGCCCGACGACGTGCCCGTGCTCGCAAAATCCCGCTCTTCCGGCGCGCTAGTTCCCGCCGTCCATCATCCCGCGCAGCGTCCGCACCGCTTCCTGGAGCTGCGGGTCCTCTTCCTTCAGCTTCGTCCGCAGCCGGTCCATCAGCTTGAACGCCGTGCGCCCGCTGATCGTGCCCGTCGGCGTCAGCCGCTCGTCGCGCTGGAACCGCTCGACCGCCGCTGCCGTCCGCCCGTCGTAGATGCCCTCGGGCTCTCCCGGATCGTAGCCGATCGCCTTCAGCATCAGTTCCGCCGTCCGCACATCCTGACCGAGCGAACCTTCCTTGAGCACTTCGTCCGTCGGCAGCGCCGGCAACGAGGCGTAATCCGGCAGTCCGACCGCGACATGCGGCTCGATCCCGACATTGTTGATTCTGCCGCCGCTCGGCGTCAGCCATTCCGACTCCGTCAGCTTCAGCACCGAACCGTCCCTGAGCGGGCGGAACATCTGCACGACGCCCTTGCCGAACGTCTTCGTGCCGACAAGCTTCGCCCCGGCCGAATCGCGCAGCGCCGCGGCCAGCACCTCGGCCGAGCTGGCCGAGCTTTCGTCGATCAGCACGGCGATCGGCTTCTCCCATGCTTTGCTCTGCGTTGAGCGGTAGGTGACCCTCCGCTTCTCGTCCTTGTAGACCACTTCGAGGATGACTTTGTCCTTCGGAATGAGCCGGCTGGCCACCTCAAGGGTCGAACTGAGCAATCCGCCCGGATTGGAGCGGAGATCGAGCAGAAGCCCTTCCATGCCTTGCTCGAGCAGCTCGCCCACCGCCTTCTCGAACTCCTTGCCGGTGCCTTCCGCGAACCGCGTGATCTGCACTTTGCCGATACCGTTCCCGAGCATCTCCGCATAGACCGTCGTCACCGGAATCTCTTCCCGTACGAGCGTCACGTCGAACGGCTCCGTCAGGCCGTCGCGCCGGATGGTGACCGTCACCTTCGTCCCCTTTTCGCCGCGCGTCCGGCTCACGAGCTCATGCATCGGCTTGCCCTTCATGGCAACACCGTCAACGGCGACGATGACATCGTCCTTGCGGATGCCGGCCTTCTCCGCCGGCGCGCCCTTGTACGCCGACGTGACGACGAACTCGCCGTCCTCCTCGCGGATCTCGACGCCGATCCCGACGATATGGTCGTCGTACCGCTGCACATACTCCTTGCCCTCGTCTCCGGCATAATACGCCGAATAAGGGTCCTTGAGCGACGCCGTCATCCCCTTGGCCGCTCCGTGAATCAACTCGGAGGAATCGGCGCCGTACAGATAATCGCTCATGATTTCCCGATATGTATAGTCCAGGTTGGCGAAAGCGGGATCCTTCAGCATCGGATACCGCTCCGTCATCCACCATCTCCCGGCCAGAAAACCGGCGGCGGCAACCGTCAGCAGTACCGCGAGCCCGGCCAGCAGAGCCGCCCCCTGCCGCTTCATTTTCGACTCCGTCTCCATGTTCCGCATCGCTCCGTTCACTCCAGTCGCATACTCCACGATACCGCATTCCGGACAAGGCTTCAAGCGAACCCCGGGATGGACATGATCCAGCATATGCGTCGCGGCGGCGGGACAGAACGGGCGTCACGGCAAAACCGGACGGCTGAACCGGACGGCAGATCAAATGGCGGGACCGAACGGCAAAACCCGGACAGCGTAACCCTGCCGGCAACGCACCCCCGATCGGGACCGCCGTCCTGCGCGAGCCGCATGTCGGGAGCAGCGCGCGGCGCAATACCGTGCGGCATATCCGAAGTCCGGCCCGCGAACGGACAGGCGGCATTCGCATGTTGCCGCCGGGACCGGCGTTGCGCTACAATCGGTCTGACAGACAGAGGCGGCGGCCGGCCGTGCCGCCGCCCGGAAGAAGGAGCGGGAGAAACCTTGTACCGACTGATCGCCATTGACATCGACGACACATTGCTGACCGACGACGGACGCATTACCGACGCGACGCGGGAAGCGCTCGCCGAAGCCGCGCGGCGCGGCGTCACGGTGACGCTCGCAACGGGCCGGATGTTCGCCTCGGCCAGCCGGATCGCCGAACGGATCGGGCTGAACGTGCCGATCATCACCTATCAGGGCGCGCTCGTCAAGACGCCGTTCGACGGCAAGGTGCTGTACGAGCGGAGCGTGCCGGCGGACGCCGCGCGTGAAATTCTGGCCTACGCCCGGCGGAGCAACCTGCACCTGCAGCTTTACACGGAAGACGAACTTTACGCTGCCGAAGACAACGACAAGGTGCGGGCATACGCCGAGCTTTCCGCCGTTCCGTACCGCGTGGAGCCCGATTTTGACAAACTGATCGCAAGGCCCCAATCCAAAATGCTGATCATCGACGACCCGGACAAGCTCGACCGGATCGCGGATGAGCTGAGGCCCGTCTATCATGGCCGCGTCCATATCACGAAATCCAAGCCGCATTTCCTCGAGTTCCTCCATCCGGAAGCGACGAAGGGGCACGCGCTCGCCGCGCTCGCCCGCCATGTCGGCTGCGCGATGGAGCAGACGATCGCCGTCGGCGATTCCTGGAACGACCGCGAGATGATCGAAGCGGCCGGTCTCGGCGTCGCCATGGGCAACGCGATCGAATCGCTGAAGGCCGTCGCCGGCTTCGTCACGAAGACGAACAACGAAGACGGCGTCAAGCACGTCATCGACACCTTCATCCTGAATCCGATGAAATCCTGAATTTTCCTTCCCGGCGGCAGTGTCTTCGCGGCGCATCCGTAGTATAATGGAAGCGAAGCGGAGATGTGCCGCCATTCGTTTACGCCGAAGAGAAAACGCTTCCAAAATTCCAAGCGGAGGTGCTTCCCATGGCCAGATTCACGGTCGACGAACAGACGGAACTGGTAGAGCTGCAGGCGGAACATGCGGATGAATTGTTCCGGCTCACCGATGTCCACAGGGAATGGCTGTCGCAATGGTTCGCCTGGCCGGCGGGCGTCAAAACGCCCGCGGATTCCATGACGTTCATCCGGCGCCTGAACACGCAATGGAAGGACGACGAAGCGGCGGGCTTCGGGCTGTTCACGGACGGCAAGCTGATGGGCGTCGCGGAGCTTTCCGGCCTGAACTCGGCGGACCGCTGCGGACGGCTCGGCTTCTGGCTTGCCCCGGCCGCCGGCGGGCGCGGCCGCATGACCCGCGCCTGCGAGCTGCTCGTCGGATGGGCGTTCGAGCGGATCGGTCTGAACCGGCTGGAAATCCGCACGACCGTGGACAACGCCCGCGGCAAGGCCGTGCCGGAGCGCCTCGGCTTCAAGCTCGAAGGCGTCGCGCGGCAGGCGAAACGGCTGGGCGACCGCTACGCGGACGTGGCCGTCTATGCCATGCTGGCTTCGCAATGGCATGAAATGCGGCAATTGGCGAGGCACATCGGATATTGACGGAATGTTGAAGGAATGTGCGAATGTGCGAAACTTTTCCATCCCGACAGTCGTCTATACTGTCGGGATTCTTTTTACGGAGTTGATTTTGCACGGTGTTATACATACTCGCGTTTCTGGTCTCATTCGCCGTCGTCTATCTGCTGATACCGCCGCTCGGCCGCCTCGCGTTCCGGCTCGACTTCGTGGACAAGCCGCGGGAGGGGGTCGAGCGGAAGCTGCACCGCGAGCCGATTCCGCTCACCGCCAGCTACGCCATCTACCTCGGCTTTGCCACCGCCTATCTGGCGCTGGCGGAGTGGAACGGCTACGAGACGCTGGCCGTGCTCGCCGGCGGCGCGCTGCTGCTCGTCATCGGCACCGTCGATGACTGGTACAAGACCCATGGCCGCGATTTCCCGGCGCTGCCGAAAGCGCTCGTCCAGGTGGCGGCCGCCGTGCTCGTCTATCTGTCGGGCATCGAGTTCGCCGGGTTTTTCAACCCGTTCAGCGGCGAATATGTGCTGCTCCCCGGATGGCTGCAGTTCGTGCTGACGATTCTGTGGATCTTCGGCGTCACGACGGTCATCAATTTCTCGGACGGCATGGACGGGCTGGCCGGCACCCTGTCCGCCATCTCGGCCGGCACGCTGTTCATCGTCGCCCTCGTGAAAGGGCAGAGCCATTCGGCGATGATGGCGATCATCCTGCTCGCCGCGGCGATCGCTTACCTGAAATACAACAAGCCGCCGGCCAAAATTTTCATGGGCGACGCGGGCGCGACATTCCTCGGCTTCGTGCTGTCCGTCATCGCGCTCGACGGCGTGTTCAAGCAGGCGACGCTGCTGTCGCTGTTCATTCCGATCCTCGCGCTCGGCGTGCCGATCTTCGACAACCTGTTCGTCGTGTTCAAGCGGCTCCTGCAAGGCAAGCCGATCTATCAGGCGGATGCCAGCCAGGTCCACTACCGGCTGCTGCGGGCCGGCTACAACAACCGCCAGGCGCTGGCGCTGCTCAGCCTGCTGAGCCTCTGCCTCGGCCTGTCGTCGATCATTCTGCTGCTGGTTGAAGCCTGAGAAAAAAAGGCTGTTTCCGCCGCCGGCGCTTCAAGCGCCCGAGCGTTAGGAAACAGCCTTTTCTTCTGCCCGCCTTGAGCCGCCGCCATCCGCTCAACGGTAAGATCGTGCTTCCTGCGCCGATTCCGAGACGACAAAACCGAAGTACAGCGCGATTGCGCCGACGACGAAATGAAGCGCGTTGTCCGCAAGACCGACATGCATCAGGCCGAACAGATCGCCGGTGAACACGCCGAGCACCGCGAGCAGCAGATACAAGATGCCGATGACCTGCGAATAACGATAGGCATACCCTTCGCCGGACGCCGCCGCAAGGCCGAGCAGCCCGACGATCAGATGAATGACGTTGTGCGCCGTCCCCAGATGGAACAGGCCAAACCCGTCCGGATCGATGAACCCGTACAGTCCGAGCAGCAGGAACACCAGCCCGGTTAGCGCGGCGAACCGTCTGACCGCCATCCCGCATCCCTCCCCATCCCCTTGAGTCTTCCATAGAACACTATGCGGAGAGAGGATGAAACATGCCTCAGGCGGCCCGGCAAGGGGGCCGCCTGAACGGTCAGAAATCGTAATATTCGGCTTCGCCGGTCGTAATGGTCGCCCGTCCCTGCGTCAGATCGGTCATCCACGCGATGAACCGCTCCGCTTCGCCGTCCTCCGGCAGACAGATGACGGTGACGCGGTCCGTGAACATCGTGTCGCCGACATGCCAGCCCCGGCTGCGGAGCTCGTTCTCGATCTTGCCGTACCACGTGTAATCGGCTTCGATCGCCACCTTCCGCCGCAACACCCGCTCGACCGGCTCCGACGCCTCGATCGCCTGCGCGGCGCCTTCGGTATAGGCGCGGATCAGGCCGCCGGCGCCGAGCATGATGCCGCCGAAATAGCGGGTGACGACGATCGCCGTGTTTTTGAGCTGCCGCGCCTTGATCACTTCGAGGATCGGCCGCCCGGCCGTGCCGCTCGGCTCGCCGTCGTCGGACGACTTCTGGATCTCGTCCCGCTCGCCGATCACGTAGGCGTAACAGTTGTGCGTCGCGTCCCAATGCTTCTTGCGGATCGCTTCGATGAAGCTGGTCGCCTCATCCTCCGATGTTACCGGCTTGCCGTAACCGATGAACCGCGACTTCTTGATGACGATTTCCCGCGCGCCCTCGCGCCGGAGCGTTCGGTAACGAGCCAGCACCGTGAAAACTCCCGCTTACAGGCGCGCTTCGAGGGCCGCCTTCTCCTTCTCGTAGCCCGGCTTGCCCAGCAGCGCGAACATGTTCTTCTTGTACGCTTCGACGCCCGGCTGGTCGAACGGATTGACGCCCAGCAGATAGCCGCTGACGCCGCACGCCTTCTCGAAGAAATAGACGAGATAACCGAACGTGTACGGCGTCATGTCCTTGATCGTGACGACGAGATTGGGCACGCCGCCGTCCGTATGGGCGAGCAGCGTTCCTTCGAACGCTTTCTTGTTCACGAAGTCCATCGTCTTGCCGGCAAGGAAGTTCAGGCCGTCCAGATCTTCCGGATCCGCATTGATCGTGATGTGCTCGGGCACTTCCGCCACCTGGATGACCGTCTCGAACAGATTGCGCGAGCCCTCCTGGATGAATTGGCCCATCGAGTGCAGGTCCGTCGAGAAATCGACCGACGCCGGATAGATGCCTTTGTTGTCCTTCCCTTCGCTCTCGCCGTAGAGCTGTTTCCACCACTCGGAGAAATAGTGCAGGTTCGGCTCGTAGTTGACGAGAATTTCCGTCGTCTTGCCCTTGCGGTACAGCGCGTTGCGGACGACGGCATACTGGTAGGCGCCGTTCTCATGAAGGTTCGGATTCGCGTATTCGCGCGACGCGTCCGCGGCGCCCCGCATCATCGCCTCGATGTCGATGCCGGCCACGGCGATCGGCAAGAGGCCGACGGCGGTCAGCACGGAATAGCGGCCGCCGACATCGTCCGGAATGACGAACGTCTCGTAGCCTTCCGCGTCGGCCAGCTTCTTGAGCGCGCCCTTCGCCCGGTCGGTCGTCGCGTAGACCCGTTTGCGCGCTTCTTCCTTTCCGTACTTCTGCTCCAGCTTCTCGCGGAAAATGCGGAAGGCGATCGCCGGTTCGGTCGTCGTGCCGGATTTCGAGATGACGTTGATCGACCAGTCCTTGCCCTCAAGCAGCTCGAGCAGGTGGGCGACATAGGTCGAGCTGATATTGTTGCCCGCGAACAGCACCTGCGGCCCCTGGCGCTTATCGGCCGGCAGCGTATTATAGAACGAATGCGACAGCAATTCGATCGCGGCCCGCGCGCCGAGATACGAGCCGCCGATGCCGATCACGACGAGCGCGTCGGAATTTTCCCGGATGCGCGCCGCGGCCGCCTGGATCCGCGCGAATTCTTCCTTGTCGTAATCGACGGGCAGGTTGATCCAGCCCAGAAAATCGCTGCCCGCGCCGGTTCCGTTATGAAGCTGATCGTGCGCCAGCCGGACGGCGTCCGCCAGATAGTCGACCTCATGCCGACCGACGAACGGCAGCGCTTTCGAATAATCGAACGTTACGGCTTTCGACATTTCCTCTTCCTCCTGATTCCGTCTGGATAGTGTCAGCCAATGCCGGATCGGCTGTCTGCCCCCGCTATAAAACCCAACCACTAGGATACTGGATTTCACAGCCAAACTCAAGAAAAACGGCCATTCCTCCCTTCCCGGGAGGCATAACCGTTTTTGCGTCGAGATATAAGCGCAATTTATAACCTTTCCGTCCGCACGCCGCCGCTTCACGGCTGCCGGAACTTCTTCCAATATGGTACAATGGCCGTAATCGGATCAAGGACAGGCAGGTGAACGCACGGGATGACTACAATCGGTTTTATCGGCCTCGGCACCATGGGGCGCCCGATGGCGGCCAACCTCCTCCGCGCGGGTTACGAGGTCATCGCATGGAACCGCACGCCCGACAGGGCGCGCGATCTGCAGGAGCTCGGCGCCGGCCGGGCGGAATCGCCGCTGGAAGCGGCTCGCGCGGCGGATATCGTCATCACCATGGTGAGCGACGACGCCGCCATCGAGCAGGTCTATTACGGCAGCCGCGGCGTGATGGAAGGGCTGAAGCCCGGCACGGTCGTGATCGACAGCAGCACGATCTCACCCGAAACGGCCCGCCGGCTGGCGGCGGATGCGGCGGCCCGGTTTTGCGATTTCCTCGACGCGCCGGTGACGGGCAGCAAGCCGGCCGCCGAGGACGGCACGATCGTCTTCATGGTCGGCGGCAGCCGCGAAACGCTCGACCGGGTCCGCCCCGTGTTGCTCGCGATGGGGCGGGACGCCGTCCATGTCGGCGGAAGCGGCAGCGGCGCGGCGGCGAAGCTGGCCAACAACATGATCGGCGCCGCCAATCTCGCCGCGCTTGCGGAAGGGATGGCGCTGGCCGCGGCGGCCGGCATCGACGCGCGCAAGTTTCTCTCCATTATCCAGTCGGGCGGCGCCGCGAGCCGGATGGCCGAGCTGAAGGGACAGAAAATCATGGACGGCGACGATTCCCTCCATTTCGCGCTGTCGCTCATGCACAAGGATCTGAGGCTGGCCGCCGCGCTGTCGGACAGCGTGAAGGCGCCCGCCCCGCTGCTCGACGCGGTACGGGCGGTGTATCGGGACGCGGAAGCGGCCGGGCTCGGCGGCGAAGATCTGTCGGCTCTCGCGCGCTGGTACGAGGCGCGGATCGGGAAGCGGATCGGCGATCCCGTTCCCGAAGACGCGCAGCCGGCCGACGCATCCCGCGGCCCGCGCGGCGAACGGCGCCGCAGCGAGCGCGTGAACGTCCGCATTCCGGTTATGATGTCGATCCATGAATGGCAACAGGAAGGCTCGTTCTCGGGACAGACCGTCGAAGGGTTCGTCGTCGACCTGTCGGACAGCGGATTGCAGATCGCGAGCCGGCTGCCGCTCGCGCTGGACATGTTCGCGGTCATCTATTTCATGGAAGAGTCGGCCCTGCCCCCGATAACCGCGCGGATTATCCGCATCGAGCGGAAGGACGGCCTCTTCCATTACGGCTGCCTGCTCTCCGCCCTGCCTCCGTACCAGCGGAAGCAGCTCGAGACGTACATCAACAGCAAGCGGCGGTAATGATAGTCAAGCTCCGGCCGGGCAAGGAACGATGGCCGTTCCCTCCCGCCCGCCGGGGCTTGACGCGCTTACATGCCGGCATCCGTCGGGGCTTGACGCGCTTACATGCCGGCATCCGTCGGGGCTTGACGCGCTTACATGCCGGCATCCGCCGCGGCTTGCCGCCGGAACTTGTCGCCCGCGTCTCCTTGTCCTGCGCCGGATGGGCCTGATGCTGCGACGAAAAGCGGCTGCGGCATCCTTCGGACAATGAAAAAAGCCCCGCGCAAAGCGGGACTTTCGATCGGGATACGGGGTGTTCGCGATCCGGATCAGAGGAGCGCTTTCACCTTGGCGACGACATTGTCGACCGTGAAACCGAACTCCCGGATCAGCCGGTCGCCCGGCGCCGATGCGCCGAACGTGCTGATGCCGAGCACCGCGCCCTGCTCGCCGACGTAGCGCTCCCAGCCGAACGGATGCGCCATTTCGACCGCGAGGCGCGCCTTCACGTCCGGCAGCAGCACGGAATCGCGGTATGCCTGGTCCTGCTTGTCGAACAGATCCCAGCTCGGCATGCTGATCACGCGGACGCCGATGCCTTCTTCGGCCAGCGCCTTCGCCGCGGCGACCGCGAGTTGCACTTCGGAGCCCGTCGCGATGATCTGCGCGGCCGGCTTGCCGTTCGGCGCGTCGGCGATCACGTAGGCGCCGCGCTCGACGCCCGACCGCGCCAGCTCGGCCGTGCCCTCGATGATCGGCAGGTTCTGGCGGGTGAGCACCAGCGCCACCGGATTCGACCGGTTCTTGACCGCGTAACGCCATGCGGCGGCCGTCTCGTTCGCGTCGGCCGGCCGGATGACCGTCAGGTCCGGAATGACCCGGATCGAAGCGAGCTGCTCGATCGGCTCGTGGGTCGGGCCGTCTTCGCCGACCGCGATGCTGTCGTGCGTCAGGACGTAGACGACCGGCAGCTTCATCAATGCCGCAAGGCGGACGGCCGGACGGAGATAGTCCGTGAACACGAAGAAAGTGCCGCCGTACACTTTCAGACCGCCGTGCAGCGCGATGCCGTTCATCGCGGCCGCCATCGCGAATTCGCGCACGCCGAAGTAAAGGTTGCGGCCTTCGTAGCTGCCCGGCTTGTAGACCGGCAGCCCTTTCAGATGCGTCATCGTCGAGCTCTCGAGATCGGCCGAACCGCCGATCAGATTCGGCACGCTCTTCGCCAGCGCGTTGAGCGCTTCGCCGGAAGCGACGCGCGTCGAGACCGCCTTGCCGCCGTCATAGACCGGCAGATCGGCGTCCCAGCCGTCCGGCAGTTCGCCGGCGGCGGCAAGCTCGAATTGGCGGGCAAGCTCCGGATGCGCCGCCTTGTACGCTTCGACGAGCCGGTTCCACTCGGCGTTCGCCTGCTCGCCGCGCGCCTTCGCCTGCGCGAAATGGTCGCGCACTTCTCGCGGCACATGGAACTCCGCTTCCGGATCCCAGCCGTAAGCCTGCTTCGTCAGCTTCGCTTCTTCCGGACCGAGCGGCGAGCCGTGCGGGCCGCCGTGGCCGCCTTTGCCCGCCTTGTTCGGGCTGCCGTAGCCGATGACCGTCTTCACTTCGATCAGCGTCGGCTTCGACTTCTCGGCCTGCGCCGCTTCAATCGCCTTCGACAGCGCCGCGAGATCGTTGCCGTCCTCGACGCGCAGCACCTGCCAGCCGTACGCATCGAAACGCTGCCCGACGTTCTCGGAGAACGCCAGATTCAGTTCGCCGTCCAGCGAGATGTCGTTCGAATCGTACAGCACGATCAGCTTGCCCAGCTTCAGGTGGCCGGCGAGCGAAGCCGCTTCGCTCGCGACGCCTTCCATCAGGTCGCCGTCGCCGCAGATCGCGTACGTATAGTGGTCGATGATCGGGAAACCGTCTCGGTTGTACGTCGCCGCCAGCTGCGCTTCGGCCATCGCCATGCCGACAGCCATGCCGATCCCCTGGCCGAGCGGACCGGTCGTCGCGTCGACGCCCGGCGTATGGCCGTATTCCGGATGCCCCGGCGTCTTCGAGCCCCATTGGCGGAAGTTCCGGATCTCTTCCAGCGGAAGATCATAGCCGGACAAATGAAGCAGCGCGTACAGCAGCATGGAGCCGTGGCCGGCCGACAGCACGAACCGGTCGCGGTTGATCCAGGACGGATTCGACGGGTTGTGCTTCATCGTGCGCGCGAACAGCTGGTAACCCATCGGAGCGGCGCCCATGGGCATGCCCGGATGCCCGGACTTCGCCTTCTCGATCGCGTCGATCGCCAGCGTGCGGATTGTGTCGATCGAAAGCTGGTCGATGGATTTGTGCGTAACCGACATTTCGTTTCCTCCCGTGTCTCTACCGGACAAATTTTCAATTATTGTAACATCTGCCCAGGCCGAAAATCCACCCGGTCAGGCGGCCCGAAACCGCGGAAGTCAGTTGAACACGACTGTCTTGTTCTGATACACGATGATGCGGTCCTCGAGGTGCCATTTCACCGCGCGGGCGAGCACCGTCCGCTCGATATTGCGGCCGATCCGCTTCAGGCTGGCGACGTCGTCGCGGTGCGACACGCGCTGCACGTCCTGCTCGATGATCGGACCGCCGTCCAGTTCCTCCGTCACATAGTGCGCCGTCGCCCCGATGATTTTCACCCCGCGGTCATACGCCTGCTGGTACGGCTTTCCTCCGACGAACGCGGGCAGGAACGAGTGGTGAATATTGATGATCCGGTTCGGGAAAAATTCGATGAACCGCGGCGTAATGATCTGCATGTAGCGCGCGAGCACGATCAGGTCGACCTTGCCTTCGTGCACTTTCTCGAGCTGCAGCCGCTCGGCCTCGGCTTTCGTCTCCGGCGTGACCGGAATGTGGTGGTACGGAATGCCGAACGATTCGACGAGCTGCTGCATGTCCGGATGGTTGCTGATCACCAACGCGATCTCGGCATCCAGATCGCCGGCCTGCCACTGCCAGAGCAGCTCCAGCAGACAATGGTCTTCCTTCGAGACGAAGATCGCGATCCGCTTCTTCCGGCTCGCCCGGAAGATGTGCCATTTCATGTCGAACCGGTCGGCCACGCGGACGAAATCTTCCTGCAATTTCGGCAGCTCCCGGTCCAGATCCCGGAGATCGAACTCGAAGCGGATGAAGAACATGCCGCCGTCCGGATCCATCGTGTACTGGTCGGACGACACGATGTTCGCGCCATGCTCGTACAGAAACTGCGACACGGCGGCGACGATGCCCGGGCGGTCCGGACACGAGATCAGCATCCGCGCCCGGTTCGCGCTCCTTTCGATCGGATGTTGAGGCTTGTAGACATTATGCTGCATGCTTGAACTTCCTTCCGTTCGTATGGTCGTGAAGCCGGTCGGGGCAACGGGCGGTCACGCTTCCTTCAGAAGCTGCTTGCCGGCGAACCATGCGGTCAGCCGGTGGTTCACCGCTTCTTCCGACAGATCTTCCGGCAGCACGCGGTTTTCGATCACGAGATCGTACAGCCGGTCCATCGGTTCGCGCGGGTCGGCTTTTTTCGCCTTGGCGTCGTTCTTGAGCGTCTCCCAGATCGAGAGCACGTAGGTGCGCCCCTCGATCGCTTCCTTGTCGAAGAAATGGTGCAGCCGTTCCACATGATCGAAGAAATCCTCGCCGAACCGCGCCCTCGCGTCGCCGCGCAGCAGCGCGATCTCGGCTTCGTACATCGGCCGGGACGTCTTGCTGTCCTTGCCGATCCACGGCGTCTCGAGGATGAACGGCCGCCCCGCGAGAAGCTCGTGTTGGACGACCCGCTTGATCGTCTCGTAGCCGAGATAGCCGGCGCCGACCGGGGCGTGCCGGTCTTTCGCCGCGCCGCGCGGGTTTTTGGAGTCGTTGATGTGGACGACGGCCACGCGGTCCAGCCCGATGACCCGGTCGAATTCGCGCAGCACGCCGTCGAGATCGCCTATGATGTCGTAGCCGGCGTCGTGCATGTGGCACGTGTCCATGCAGACCGACAGCCGGTCGCTGTCCTTCACCTTGTCGATGATGGCGGCGATTTCCTCAAACGTGCGGCCGATCTCGGACCCTTTGCCGGCCATCGTCTCGAGCGCGATTTTCACGTTCAGGCCTTCCGTCCCGGCCAGCACCTCGTTCAGGCCTTCCGCGATCCGGGCGATGCCGTACTCCGGATCCTTGTCCGTGTACGCGCCAGGGTGCAGCACGATATGACCCACGCCGATCGCGTGCGTGCGGCGGATTTCCTCCTGCAGAAAACGGACCGCCAGCTCGAACGTGTCGTCCTTGTACGATCCCAGATTGATGATGTACGGCGCATGCACGACAATCTCGCCGATACCGTGCTCCTTCATGAGCGACTTGCCTTCTTCGATGTACAGATCTTCAATCGGCTTCCGGCGCGTGTTCTGAGGCGCGCCTGTATAGATCATGAACGAGCTGGAACCGTACGACACCGCTTCCTCCGTCGCCGTGACCAGCCCTTTGTCCGAAAAAGACACGTGCGAACCGATCTTGAGCATTTCTAACCCCTCCCGACAGCACATTTCCTACTATTCTAACAGAATCGGCCTGCGCGTGAAAGACAAGCCGCGAAGGACCGCGCTGGCAATGCAAGGCGGGTCTGAGCCCCGGCTGGAATTTCCCGGCAACCGGCAGCCGAACCGCCCCGTTCACGGAAACGTTGTTCGAAAATCGCCGGCCGGTGCGGTATAATGATCGGGAGAGGTGACTTGTCAGATGACCATTTTCAGCTACGGTGTCAGCAACGAATTCATGTTCTTCATCATATTCTGGGCGGCCTTTATGGTCGTCTTCATGGCGATCGGCGGCTATTTCATGTTCCGCAAATTCCTCAAGATCATGCCGAAGCAGGACGGCATGTCGAAGCTCGACTGGCAGAACTACTGGGTCGAGAAGAGCCGGCCGCTGTGGACGGAGGAAACGAAGGCGTTCCTCGACCTGCTCGTGTCTCCGGTGCCGAAGCCGTTCCGGGACATCGCGAAGCATTCGATCGCCGCGGAGATCGGCAAGATCGCCGTCGAGAGCGGCGCTTCCGAAGTGACGCGGGAACATTGCATCGAGGGCTACATCAAGGCGACGCCCAGGCGCGACTATCGCAGCCTGATTTCGTTTCTCGACAAGCACGGCATCGACTACAGTCCGTACCGGCATTTGTTGAAATCCTGAAGAAGGCATTCGCGGGAGGAATCGAACATGCGCGTGGCGGTCACCGGCGGCACCGGCTTCATCGGCTGCGCGCTCGTCCGGGCTCTGCTCGAACGGGGAGACGAAGTCCGGGTGGTGACCCGGAGACGGGGAAAGCTGAACCTCAAGCATCAGAACCTGACGGAATCGACGTGGGAGGAACTGAACAAGCGGCCGGAATGGTTGGAAGGAACGGACGCCATCGTGAATCTCGCGGGAGAGTCGATCAACCAGCGGTGGACGAAGGCCGCGAAGGACCGCGTGCTGAAATCGCGAATCGACGCGGCCGATGCCGTGGCGGGCTGGGTGAGCGTAATGCGGGAGAAGCCGGTCGTCGTGAACGCGTCCGGCATCTCGTATTACGGCATGTCCGAGACGGATACCTATGACGAGCGAAGCCCGGGCCGGGTGACCGACTTCCTGCCCGCCGTCTGCAAGGAATGGGAGGAAGCGGCGGATCGAATCCCCGCCCGGCGGCTCGTCAAGCTCCGCGTCGGCCTCGTGCTGGGCGCGGGCGGCGGCGCCTTCCCGCTGATGGTCCTGCCGTACCGGATGTTCGTCGGCGGCCGCGTCGGCAGCGGACGCCAGTGGATCTCCTGGATCCATCTCGAGGACATGACGCGGCTCATGCTGTTCTGCCTCGACAACGAAGCGGTCAGCGGGCCGGTCAACGCGTCGGCGCCGGAACCGGTGACGAATGACCGGTTCGGCCGGGCGGTCGCGGCGGCGCTGAAGCGGCCGCACTGGTTCCCGGTGCCCGCCGCCCTCATGCGCCTTCTGTTCGGCGAGATGGCGGTGCTCCTGCTCGAAGGCCAGCGGGCGTTGCCGGCCGCGGCGCTGGAGGCGGGGTTCACCTTCCGCTACCCGACGATCGACGAAGCGACGCGTGATCTCCTCGGCCGGCAATAGACCGCGGAATGCGGCCGCCGGCGGCCAGCCGGCGCAGGGCCCGAACAGACGGCGCAAGCCGGCTGGCCTGACCCGCTTCTCTTTTCAGCCGCCTGGCGCAGCGTGTACTTCGGCCCGTCGGGTCCGGCAAATCGAATGCTGGGAAACTTCAAACTAGAAATGACGCCAAAAGTCCATGGCGCGAACCATCACGTCAGGATTCCTCTGTAAGGGATTACTTCCTCTTTTACACCGTCCAATAACCGTCATTACAGTTCATCCAGATATTCCCCAACTGAAGTGCAACTTGTATCCGGTGTCTTTCTGCTCGGCCGGCAACGGGTCCGGGCGGTGACGCTTGGCGTCAGCCGCCCCGCCGCAGCGTGTACTTTGGCCCGTCCGGTCCGGCAAGCCGGAACTCGCCGCCGCCGCGCAGCACATATTCCTTGTACGGCACCATGATCTCGCCTCCCAGCAGCGTTCCGTTGCGCGAAGCGAGATCTTTTATGCGCACTTCCGCACCGTCGAACCCGATCTCCAGATGCGCGCGCGACACGCCTTCCGCCGTGTCGACGATTCGGGCGTGCGCCTCCGAACGGCCGATGACCTGAGTGCCGGGTTCGACGGGAATGCGCCGATGCTGCCCTTCATGCTCGCGTACCAGCCAGAACTTGCCGCCCTGGCGTTCCTCTCCGTCCTGGCCGAGCAATACGGTCTCATCCTCGAGCAGTCCCGTTTCTTCATCCGCCAATCCGGCCGCGCCCATCATGCCGGAAGCGCCCGTAAGACCGGCAGCGCCCGACATTCCGGGAATGCCCGCCGAATCGGCACCCCCCGACATTCCGGGAACGCTCGCCATGTCGGCGCCGGTCAATCTCAGGCTGTTAGCCGCGCTTCCAGCCTCCGGATTCGTGAACATTCCCGCGACTTTGTCCACATCCGCGCCGATCGCCACCGCGCGCGGCGCGAACGCCGCATCGGATGACCCATGATGGTCCCGCGCGAATTCCGTCAGCCACGGAAACCGCAGTTCGGCGGCATCACCGGATTGGCCGCCGGATTCCGTTTCCGGCCGCCAGGCCTCAAATCCGTCGCCCGGAGCCCCCGCACGGGATTCGCCGGCGGACTGCGCGTCAACCAACGCCCGATGGTTTCTGGCGTCGAGCCGCTGCCACAGCAGGAAAAGCCCGCCCCCGACGAGCAGCGTGGCGCCCAGACTGATCAGCAACCGATCCGTGCCGGGCGACGGCAGGTAGATGTACCGCCAGATCAGCGCCGCGGCCAGTACGGCGCCGCAAGCCGACAGCCAGCGCGCCCTGCCGGAGTCACGAATAAGTCCCGTCGTTCCGGGCCATTCCCGGTCGTCGAACATCGACGTCTCCGGCGGCGGAGCATCCGCCGATTCCACGCGCCTCATCATCTTGCCGAGCAGGTCGAACCGGTTTTTCGCCGTGCCGCCCGGCTGTTCCCCGTCGTCCGTCGCGTTTCGCCATTCGGCGCATTTTCCGAACCGCGAATCCATGCGTTTCGGCGCAACCCCGTAACCCGACCGGTCCGCAACAGCGTTCCGCGCGTCGTATGTCTGTTGCCAGCCCGTATCCGGAGACAACGCGTCGAATGCGGTCAGGCTTGCCCTTTCGCCATCCAAATCCGGCGAGCCGGGATCGCTCCGCTGCTCCGAAGCCAACATCTGAAGCAAGCCGACGCGTATTTTGGACCAGGAAGCAGCCGGGTCATCCAGCAGACGCAGCACGGCCTGCATGACTTCCCCGTCCACGCGCTCCATTTTGCCCATGAGCCGGACCGCCAGTCCGAGCAGTTCTTCCCGCGCCGGTTTCTTCGAAGGCGGCTCGCGAAGCGGCACATAAGTCAATGCGGCGTCCCGCCAATCCCCGCCGACGAACAGAAATTTCTCTTCCAGCAGGCAGCACGATTCCCGGAGCAAATAGTGCCCGCAGTTGTCCAGCGCCTCGACGATGCCCAGCATGAGACTGATATACTCATTCATCCCGAACGGCCCGGTGATCAACCGGTGCGGAAGCAGTTTCCGGCCGTCAATCGCGTAGCGGAACGTCACGCTTCCGTCCATCTCGAACCAATCGACGGGAAGCAGCCCGGGCGGCCGTTCGGCCTGCAGCATTTGCATGTCCACTTCATCCAGTTCCGCGCGCGCGAACGGCGGGTCGCGCTGGACGATCATTTCATGGCCGCGCTGTATCGCAAAATCGACTTGTATCCGTTCCATCCCCGCACTCCTTTCCGTATGCAATTTCCCTTGCCAGACCGCGCGGCGTTCTCACCACATCCACGCCGCAATCGCTCCGGGAATCACCGCGATCATGAACGGAAAGCGGCATTTCCGCATGCCGGCATCCCGTCCCGCTTCGTCCGAATCCCCTTCGCCGCTTTCCGCTGCGTCCTCACGAAGCAATTTCAAGCGCACGGCTCTGCGCCGGCCGATGACCAGGCACAGCAGTCCGTATGCTCCGGCCGCGAGAATCGCATAGACGGCGCATTCGAACGTCTCCCGCACGCCGATCCAGCTTCCGAGCGCGGCGAACAGTTTGACGTCGCCGCCGCCGACGGCTCCCAGGCGGTATAGCAGCAGCAGCAAAGCGAATCCCGCCCCGGCTCCCGCGCAAGCGGCGAGCAGCCCATGACCCGCCGCCTGCAACGCGGCGAGCCAAGGCCGGGGATCCGGCGGCGTAGCGCTTAACCTGATCCAGACGCTGTCCGCCGCATGGAACAGCAATCCGGCTGCCAGGGCGGCGAAATTGAGCCGGTTCGGTATGCGCATCGTCCGGATGTCGCTGACGAACGCGGCCGTCAGCAAAACCGCCGCTCCCGCGGCGCTGAAGTACATCATGCATCCCTCCCCGCACGGGTCATCCGTCATTGCCCCGCGCCCGCTTTCTGCACAATGAAAAAGCTGTGCGCCTTCGCGCCGTCCTCCGACGACACCTCAAGTTCCCATGCGCCTGGCGTCGTATTGCCCGAAACATGCCATTCCCAGGTGACAATGCCGTGTTCGTCCGCCGTCTTCTCGCCCAGATTTTTCGCCTTGCTCTTCCCGCTCTTGTACCAGACATCCAGATTCAGCTTCGCGTTCGGCTTGCCGATCGCCGTCAGCTTCGCTTTCCGGCCCGGTCGAAGCGGCGAAGGCTCGATCGAGACGATGACGATACTGCCCGTGCCGTCTTCCTCTTCTTGATGAGTCGGCGCCGAAACCGGATCGGCGACCCAGGCGCGCTCCTCCGCGTCAGCCGAAAGTGTCACATGCGTGCCGGTGAACGGCAACGCCAGCGGAAAATCGTATGCAAGCCGAACCCGGAAATACGCTTCACCGCTGTTCGACAGATCGGGCAGCGACAGCCGGGTGATCCGGACGCGTCCGGGATCGAGCGCCGATTCGGCGGCCAGCTCCCGGATGAGCGGCCCGAAGACGGCCTCGCCGAGCGGCGCGGCCGCAATGTCAGCCGCTTCATCCCAATCGCCTCGTAGTGCCGCTTCGAGCAGCGGACCGGCAGGCTCCGGCAGATTGCCCGCAAGTTCGGCGGCCAAAGATGAGATTCCGTCCAACGCGGGCCGTCCCTCGGACGGGTTGTCCGGTTGTGAAGACTGCGCGTCCGACCCGGATCGGACGGCAAGCTGAATCGGGTACATGTGCGCGGCCGTCAGCCGTGCGGTCTGGGCCGCGGCATCCTGCAGCGCCATCTGCGCCATCGCCATCCGGATGATGGCGATCAGGAAGATGAAAACCATCAGAAAAACGGGCATGATCAGCGAGGCTTCAACCGTCACGCTGCCCCGCGCATCCGAAGACGGCTCAGTACGACGACCCGGCTGCCACCGTGTTCTCATAGCGGCCGCCCACAACCTTTCCCTGCAAAATGCCGCCGGCGGCGAACATCTTCATCACACCCGGCAGAAACCACAGATTGACGGACACGTTCGCGCGCCCGGTCAGCGAGGTCGGCATCCCGGACAACCGATAGCCGGTATTATGCTCGATCAGCGCCGCAATGCGGGCAAGCTTCCCCGCTTTGCTGCCGTGAATCAGCAGGAACAAACGCAGATAATCCCGATAGGTGATGTCGATCTTCAACCATTTGGACAGCTCCGTTTTGCCGGTATTGATCAGCTCGGCCATGTCCATCAGCGCGCGATCCAGACTGTACGTCACCGCCGCGGCAAAAACGACCAGCGGATGGCCGAACTTGCGGCACTCCACAAGCCCTTCCATCAGGCGGATGGCGATGCGAACGGCGAATATCTCCCCGTAGGCGGCCGCGATGTTGCCCACCGGACTGTGGATGCCGTACAAAATGTACTCCGTTTCCTGATTGGAAACGGACATCGGCAAATGACCGGCGCCACCGCCGCCCGTCCCGCCCGCCGATGACTCGGTCCCCGACGATGTATGCGGGATCAATCCGGACAGATTTTGCGGGCGGAAAGATTCGAAGCGCGAAGAGGCGTATTCGTTCAAGTACAGTTCATCCCGCAGATCCACAGCCGCGTTTTCCAGCAATCCGAACAGTCCGGCCGCTTTGCCGGATGCGTTCGCCGCATATTCGCCGCTGTCACCGTTCAGGCCGTCATCCGTTCCGCCGGAAGGCGGCGAAGATGCTTCGTTGAGCGCAAGGCTGGCCTCATACCGCTTGCGCAGCCGCTCGAACTCCTTCGCGGCTTCCTCGTCGTACGGCAACTGCGCGATCCGCTGCAGCAGTTTCGCGGCCTCGCCGCGCTTCGCCTCGGACTGCCGTTCGAACTCCTTCCGCTGGCCATCCGCGGCATTCAACTCCGCGATCGAATGGCCGCGCAACGCGATGACGTTGCCGGAGCCCGAACCATCCGCGCCGATATATTGCGACGCATAGGCCTGATAAGCACCGGACAGCTTGCCGGCGGCGGATTCCAGCGCCGGCGCGTGCCGGTCATCCGCGTTCCCGAGCGCCTGCGCTACGGCCGATTCAAACATTCCGGCCTGCGCCTGCAGGCCAGCCGCGGCCGCATCCTGCCCGGACAGTTCGCCGCGGTATTCGTCGAACCAGCCCGCGTCCAGCACCAGCCGGGACGCATCATCCAGAATGGAGCGGATCCCGCCGGCCGCCTCCGCCATCCCGTCTTCCCGGGACGATGGATTGGTCGCGGCTCCGCCATTCCGGGCCGCGCGCAGAAGGCCGGCCATCCGCTCGTTGTCGGCCGCGGCGGCGTCAACGGCTTGCCGGGCGGCGGCGATCGCCCGGGCGTGCTGGTCCGCGGCCGTGCGAGCCGCCTGGATCAGACCGTCAGCCGTCTCCCTTGCGGACCGTTCAAACGCGGCGATCTCGGCGGCGTAGCTCGGTCCGAGATCGGGCGGCGGAAATTCCGGAGGAGACTCGCATTCGCCTTCCGCGCCGCTTTCGCCCGCAGCGCTTCGACCTCCCGATCCGCCTCGGCATGCGGCTTCCCACCGCCTCCGCTCTTCTTCGATCTGCCTCCGCCATTCCGCTTCCTTCGCCCTGCGCTCGGCTTCCGCCCGCACCCATCCGACATAGCCGCCGTATCCGCCGGCCACAGCGGCGGCGGTATTTCCCGCCCCCGCTCCTGACGGATACGGAATCCTTCCTGCCAAGCCCGAGGACGCGACAACCGCGGCCGCTTCCTTCTGGTGCCGGAGCGCTTCCTCCAGATGGCGCTGACGGCTGTCGAACAGTTCCTGCAGCCGCTTCATCGCGTCCGCCGCATGCGCGGTCTCCTGCAGGCCGGGAGAGACCGCTTTGAATCGCTCCGCCAGCTCCAGCGTGAAATCAATCGGCGCCTTGTACTTCATTTCTTCAAGGATTTGCCGTTCGAGCACGGGGTGAAGCCCCAGCGTATCCCCCGGCGACACTTCGCCGGACGCCATGTCCGTCCGCAGCATCCGGAATCCGCGGTCCGCATGTTCCGGATTCATGGCGGCCGACACGACGCGGACGAAGATTTCCCCGCTGTCCGTTCCGCCTCTCGCGAACAGACCGTAGCGCTCGTACAGCGTGCCGTCATAAGCGGACAACGCGGAACGGACGCCGGAATAGACGGCCGTCTCCGCCAGCCGCTCAAAGGCGGCGATGCGGGCGAAATCGATCAGCACCGCCATGCACAAGAACAGGGCAGCCGTAATTCCGATCAAAAAGACGTTCACCGAGCCGCTCCGGCTGTTCCACAATGTCGCGCCTTTGAACCGCCGGCGTTTCATTCCCTTCCTCTCTCCTTGCCGGCTTGCCGCCGCAAAATGTCCCCGGCTTTCGTCCGCTGCTCCGCTCCGCCTGTTGAGACGCCGAAACGGCCCGCATAATAGCGCGCCAGATCAACCGTGCGGATCAGCTCGACCGGATCGGAGACCGGCGCGGCGGCGGAAGCGCTAATGCCCGCGATTCCGGTGAGCCGGGCCGCTCCGGCCGGAATGTCAAACGTCTCGAGGTCCACGGAGACGCGCTTCAACAGGAGTTGCCGCCGGTAGGACGCTTGTCCGCCATACTTCCCGGGCACGCGGCCCGCCCCGTTCAACAGCTTGCTTGCGGCAAGATCTTCCCGCCGGTCGCCGTTCGCCGGCAGCTCGACGATGGCATCTTCCGCCGCATTGCCGCCCAGATTGAAGATCGACTGCAGCAGCCGGTCATCCGTGAGCCGCCAATAGAGCGGATCGTAGCTCCCGGTCGGAGCGATGCCGGTGGCCGGATCGCGATGGCTGTTGTCCCAGCGGAAGGCTGCCCTTTCCGACGCGGCGGAAGCCGAATGGTAGAGCAGCGCCCGCTCGTGGATGATCATCGCCCCGAACAGCAGCGCCAGCACGGCCAGACATACCGCCGGGAATACGACCGATGATTCGACGGTGAAGCTGCCGGATTCGGATCGAACGAGCGAGACCGGCCGATTGGGATCAGTAATTGAACATGTCATTGGAGGTCGTTTCCGCTCTGTCCATCAAATGTCGGACAAAGGAAATCAATTGATCCCTGAAGATGATCGCCACGATGATGACAACGGCGATGATCATGATCACTTCGACAACGCCCGCTCCGTCTTCGTCGCGCATAACCTTTGCGGCGGTGCGGTGCAGCAGACTCCTCAGCGACATCAGCATCAGACATTCCTCCCACGTATGATCGTTTAGTTGAACCCCAGGATCGCCGGCGAACCGACGAGCACCATGAGCACGAAGAAAATGAGCACCAGCGGCAGCGACAGCTTCGAAACCGCTTCTTCCCCTTTCGTTCTGGCGATGCTTTTGCGCTTCTCCCACAGATTGAGCGACAGTTCGCGCAGGGCGTGGACGAAATCGGAGCCGCCCTTCCGGTATTGGAGCAGCAGCGCCGACACCATGACGGATGCCTCCTGGACGCCGATCCGCCGCGCGAAACCGTCCATCGCGAGCTGAAACGGTTCGCCGTTCTGCATCGCGTACATCGCCCGCTTCAGCTCCCGGTACAGCGGATGCCCGTCTTCGCCTTCCCTGGCGCAGCGGAGCAGCGCGTTCTGGAGCGATTCGCCGGCGCCGACGAGCAGCATGAGCACGGAGAGCAGCTCGGGAAGTTCCCGCAGCACGGTGCGGCGCTGCTCCTCGACCTGCCGTCTGAGCGACCGGATGCTCGACACCGGCAGGAGCACGGCAACAACCAGCCCGACCGGCAGCACGTCCGCCGCGCCCGATGCGAGCGCGACGCAAGCCGTCAGCCCGGCCGCCGCCGCTCCCGACCCGACCGCGCGCGCCAGACGGCGGCGCGATTCCGCGAACGCCGTCGTCCGGCCGCTGATCCGTTGCAGGTCGGCATGCACGGCCGCAAGCAGCGATTGGACCATCGCCAGCCGGATCGCCCGATCCAGGATGAGCCGATCGGCCGGTTCGGCCAATAGAAGATCCTTCCAGTCCGTCGCCTTGCGTCCGGAAGAGCGTGCCTTGCGCATGGCGGAAAGCAGCGATACCGCCGTCATCAGCAGCCAGCTTCCGGCGATGAGCATCGCGAGGATTTGCATCATCCGTCGCCTCCGTCACACGTCGATCGTCATGAATTTGCGGATGAGCCATGCGCATCCCGCCAGCGCCGCCAGTCCGACGGTCAGGATCGCATAGCCGACGGCACTGCCGTAGAGCGGAGCCATGTAATCCGGCGCCATGGCGGCAAGCAGCATGACGAAGGCAAACGGCGCCCCCATCATCAGCCGGGACTCAAAGCGCTTGCCGGCGGTCATGACCGCAATTTCCCGCTCGACTTCCATCTTCTCCCCGAGCAGATGGGCGGAGCTGCGGACGATGGCCGCCATGTCTCCGCCCGACCGCTTCGCGACGGCGATCACTTCGGCGAGGCGGGCGGCTTCCTCGAGCCCGGCGCGGGACGCGAACCGGCGGAGCTCGTCTTCGAGACGCTCCCCGTTGACGAGCCCGATCCGGATCAGCTCGAATTCACGCCGGATCGCGGTCTTCGGATCCGGATAGAGCATCTTCAGCTCTTCCGGCACCGCCAGAAACGCGTTCTCGACGGAGCGGCCGGCCGACAGCGACGTGACGAGACAATGCAGCGCTTCCTTGAACTGCTCCCTCAATTTGCGGCGGCGACGGGTCTCCAGCTCCCGTTCGGCCATGGACGGCGCGTACAGGCCGAGCGGCGAAAACAGCAGGCCCGCCCACGGCGATTGGTAATACAGCGCCGCGGCAAGTCCCGCCGCCGCCATTCCGGCGGCTGCGACGGCAGCCCGCCGCCAACCCGCCAGCCTGACCGCCCGAGCCGGCCGCCCCTCACCCTTCCTTCTCCCGGCATCGGATCGTTTCCATCCCCGCGCTTCCGCAGTGTTCAACGTCGGGGCGGCATCACGCATAGTGACCAGCCTCCTCAAACGCCGCATCCGCGGCCTGCCGCTCCGCTTCTCCCGGAGCGGATGCGCCGCGGGACGGGTCGGCGACGCCGGCCAACCGCAGCTTGTGGGCGCGGACAAGCGGATTCCCCGTCCGCAGCAGTTCGCCCGCCTCAACCCGTCCCTCATCGAACTTCTCTTCCACACTGCCCAATTCGCGGGTGAAGAGCACATTCAGCTCGTACTCTCCGTTTCGGACGCCTCCCATCTCCACGATCTCCGATACGCATCGCCGCCCGTCGGCCAGCCGGGTCAGATGGATGAGCAGGTCGATGCCGGACGCGATCTGGTTGCGGACGACCGTCAGCGGCAACTCCGCCTGGGACAACACCATCGACTCGAGCCTGGAGAGCATGTCGCGCGGGCTGTTGCCGTGCCCGGTCGACATCGACCCGTCATGTCCGGTATTCATCGCCTGCAGCATGTCCAGCGCCTCGCCGCCGCGAACTTCGCCGACGATGATCCGGTCGGGCCTCATGCGGAGCGAAGCTTTCACCAGCGCGCGGATCGGAATTTCGCCGCGTCCTTCCGGATTGGCGTTTCGCGTCTCGAGCGAGACGAGATTCGGAATGCCGGAGATTTGCAGTTCCGCGGAATCCTCGATCGTGACGATCCGCTCGTCCGCCGGAATGCAATGCGCGAGCGCGTTCAGGAACGTCGTCTTCCCCGTCCCGGTGCCGCCGCAGATGAACACGTTGTACTTCGCGCGAACAAGCCGGGACAGCCAGTCCGCCGCATCGTTCGTCAGCGATCCGCGGGCGATGAGATCGTCCATCGTCATCGGGCGTTCCGGAAACTTGCGGATCGTGACCGTCGGCCCGCGGATCGACACCGGCGGCAGCACCACGTGAACCCGCGAGCCGTCCATGAGCCGCGCGTCGACGATCGGATTCGTCTCGTTCACGGCGCGGTTGACGCTGCCGACGATCGTCTGGATCAGCTCTTCCAGCCGTTCGCGGCTCTCGAACGCGCCCGGGTATCGCATGATGCGGCCGTTTCGCTCGATGAAAATGTGCTCATGCCCGTTGATCATGATTTCCGTGACGGCCGGGTCATCCATGAGCGGCTGCAGCAGGTCGAGCCCGCGGAAGGCGTGGAACAGCCGTCTCACCGCCTGATGCTTGTCCGCGGCGGTGAGCGGTTTGTCCCTTGCCCATTCAAAGACGACCGATTCGATGATGCTCGTCAGCCGCTCATCGCTCAATTCCTCATGCAGATTGATCCTGCTTCTGACCCGCTCCCGCAGCATGCGCGCCTCGCGGTTCCCGATCATCCGGCATCCCTCCTTCCGGCTTCCAGCCCGCGGCGCCGAGGAGTCCCAGGCATGCGCCCAGCAGCGCCGGCGATCTGGCCGCCTCTTCCGGCCGGCCTTCGCCGCGCAATTGCGGCACGTCCGGGAGCCGGGCGGCGAAGCGCAAGCCCGCCGCCGCGCGGGACGCGCCGGTCTGACCCGCGCGGGCCGCGACGAAGCGGATGCGCGGCTCGACTTCCGCAAAGCGTTCCGGATGGCGGCGCCGGAAAAGCCCAAGCGCCGCCTCGGCCTTGCCCAGACCGGCCGCGTGATCCGGCACGAGCCAGAAAATCGCTGCGGATTGAATGAAGATTTCAAGATGCGCCTCCGTCGGCGCGGCGCCGAGGTCGACGACGACCGCGCCATAGTCCGGACATGCCGCCACGGTCCGGATCAGCCGGCCCGCGGCATCGGCGCTCAAGGCCAGTTTCTCTTCCGGCGGACAGCCGCCGGGGAACCGGTCGACGCCCAGATTCGCGTCGTGCGTCCGCAGCCGTTCGAACACGCCGGCCGCATCCGCCGGCCTGGCTTGCAGGGCGTACAGCATCTCCGGCAGCCCGCGCCCCGTGTCCGTCTTGCCGGGGGCCGCGCCGCCGAACGGATCCAGGTCAAGATAGAACGCGTTCACGCCCGAACTGGCCGCCAGATGCGCCATGCAGAGCGCCGTCGACGTGACGCCGCTGCCGCCCGACGGCGAATAAACCGCCGCAATGAGCGGCCCGCCTCCGTTCCCGCCGTCCGGTGAACGCGGCAGCCCGTGTTCGGCCCGAATCGCCGCGAGCTGCCGGATCAGGCCCGGCATCGGCTGATATTGCGGCACCTCCGGCAAGCCGGCATCGGCTCCGGCTGCGCCGCTCCGCCTGACCAGCAGCGCCGTCGGCAAGCCGGGCCGCAGCCCTGCCGCGGCGTCCGCGAACTCCGGCGCGACAAGCAGCAGATCGGCGGGATATCCCGCCTTCAGATATTGACGCAGCGCATCTTCCGTCGAGAAGCCGGTCACCCGCCATTCGCGGCCGTACGGCGAATGCCGCACATAGTCGGCCAGACGGCGCACGTAATCCGCTTCCCGCGCCGCGACGCACAGATAGATCGGTACCATGCCGCCGCTCCTTTCATCCGCAAACGAAAAAACACCGCCCGCGCAGGCCTCAAGCCTTACGCGAACGGTGCTTCCGTTCCCGATTGCATGGTGAATTTTGGATCATTTTAACACGTTTGGTTCCGGCAGTCAATCCTCGTCTAATGAGAGTCTGAGTCAAGCCAGCGTGGGCACCTTTTTTGGGATTATGAGTCACACCTGAAAAAGAGCTTACTCCTTGATAGCGGTTGCAGTTCTCTTCCTTCCGTGAGGGCCATGGTTTTCTGGAATCAATACCCTCTTAGCCCTTTTAGCGCCATTCCGGTTGGGCTGCTTTGCCATCGGCCTCGGAGCAATCGAATCATCCCGTCAATGCATCCCTTTGCCGGTCGAATCGCATCCTTCAAAAGCTTCCGTACGCTTGTCCCTCGTTGCGATGCTGCGCTTTCGTGCTCCTTCACTTCTTCCAACCAGCCAGTCTGCCTGCGTCGCATGACCGTCTCCAACATCGCCCTGGCGCCTCGTTCACTCCAACTGTATCCGCCGCGCTTCGTCCGTTTGGCCAACACCCGCATCTGGGCTTCCGCACTTCCCATCGGCCTCATCCCCGTCGTATCGATCCCGTTCGCCTCAAGGCGTTTCCGATAATCCTCCAAATGCTCGCGGTGCCGCCGCAAGAACGATTTGTACGCGGTCCATTCTTCCTGCTTTTCCGGCGCGATCGCTTCGATCGGCACACGCTCCACGGCTTTCAGCAAGGCAGCCGGATCTTGTTTCGCCAACGCCATCCGTGCCACCTTCCAGACGTTCGGCAGGTGCCCCACGTACCGTTTCAGATCACGCGCCACATGAAAACGATCCAGCGTGTAGATGCAGCGGTGAAAATACGATTCACATTCCCCGATCCACTCGGCTCCGTCTCCATTGACGATCAGCCAGGTGTCTTCATCGATCTCATACCGTTCGGCCAGAAAGTCGCCAAACCCTTCCCAAAAGTCGCCTTCTCCACGATGCAGGTAATGCTGCTTGTTCCTAAGCCGCACACGCCGGCCAACCTGCTCCCAGCCCTCATGCACCACCGCGATCGCATGCTCCATCCCCCGGCGATTCCGCCGCTGCAGCTTCGTGTACAGGCCATCCGCCTCCACAAACAACACCTTGGCCTTGCGCTTTTCCACTGCCTTTACCGGCCTCTCCGCCCGCTCGATCAGTTTCGCCCGTATGGCCTCATGACTGAGCACCGCATAGCCCAACAACTGCTGAAGTCTTCTGGCGCTGTCCCGGTACGACGGCCCCTCCGCGGCAAAGGCAATGGCCGTCTCCAGCAAATGCGGACTGACTTTTCCTCGTCCTTCAAATCGCAGGTACTGGTCGAGCAGATACACGTATGTGCCGGTTTGGCGATCCATGTACAACCTTCGCTTGAAGCGAATGTTGCCAAACACAGTGTTAACGCTGGTCTCCCGTTCGGCCTTGACCCGATACCGCTCTCGATCCCTTTGTTCCAGAATGATCTGATCCAACATCTCCAGCGCGGTTTTCATCGCGTCGGCGAACAGCTCCTGCATCTTTCTGAACATCCATTGCTCGAGTTCTTTCATTGTGGGGATGGTTGTGGTAAAGTGCTGCATAGGAGCCTCCTCCTTTTGGTGTGTGTTGTTGCCAAATTTCACTCTACCAAAGGAGAGGCTCTCTTTCTATGTCCCCATTTTCCAGTCTTTACCCCTACGCAAATTTTACTCTAACTTCGCCGTGGCTGCAATGCTTTTTCGCTTTTGGCAAATGATTTGCAGCGTCAGCCATGAATTGATGTTGTTGCCGTTTTTTGACTTGCATTATCTTTTTGCGGTCGATTCAGTGTATACTGGTTATCGATCTGATTTATTCAGTTTGAGGATTGCGGAGGACAGTATGGAGCAGCAAACTGCGCCAGGCACGAAAAACAAAACGGTTGTCCGTTCAATGGAACTGCTGAATTTATTTGCCGCGCATGAGCAATTAACCGTCAGCGAAATGGTCAGATTATCGAACTTGCCCAAGACAACGGTGCATCGCATGATCGGCTCACTGGAGGAAATGGGTTTTCTGGAAAAAGATCAGGACGGGAAATATACATTGGGCATTCTGTTTTTGCAATTCGGCCAGCTCGTCGCGGAAAGACTGGACATACGCCAAACCGCCCTGCCGATCATGCGGCGGCTGCGTGACGAGGTTGAGGAAGCGGTTCACCTGGTCATCCGCAGCGGCCAGGAAGCCGTCTACATTGAAAAGCTCGATACCGATCATCCCGTACGGCTGTTCACCAAAATCGGAAGAAGAGCGCCGCTATACGCGGGCGCATCATCACGTGTGATTCTGGCCCATTTGGAACCGGAAGAACAAGAAGCCTATCTCGAGCAAGTCACGCTGAAGCCGTTCGGAGCGGGGACCATCACGAACAAGCAAGATCTGCGTGAAGTATTGCGGTTGACGATAAGGAATGGCTACGCCTTCAGCCGCTCGGAGTTGGAAAATTACACGGCCGAGCTGAGCGCGCCCCTCTTCGACCACACCGGCAAAATTGCCGGCGCGATCAGTATTGCCGGTCTGGAAGTGAAATTTACGGATCACGTCATCGATGATTTCGTCAAGAAATTAAAGCAAGCCGCGAGCGAAATTTCACGCAGGCTGGGTCACGGCTAAGCCGATGCTCGCATGTTGCAAGCGGGGCGGCTCCCCGAATCGTATGCGTGATCGGACATGGAGCCTTCCGGCTTGGCTGAACACGTCGATAAAAAAGGAATCCGCCTTTTGTGCGGACTCCTTTTTGCCTTGGCTGCCCTCTTGCTTGTCCATATGACCCTTCTCAGTATGTATACTCTCTGCTTATTTCTCTCAGCACATGGGGAAGAAACTCGAGTTTGCTTCTCGGATCGTTGTCCAAGAATGTCAAAACCTGATTTGCGGGCACTAGCGTTGCATCAAACCTAACATCAACAAAACCAGGTTGAACAATTTCCTATTTCTGCAGATAAAGATACAATTCACCTGTTCAGGGCATAAAAAAGCTCCTATTGTTGAGGTGTGGGCATGTTACCCTACTCCACAACAAAGGAGACAACGCATGAGTAACATACCAAGCGACCAGGTCATTTGTAAATGTCTCGAATTGCTCGATATCGAAAGCAAACGGCATGATCTCTTGGATTATCGCGCTCAGAAGCTCACAGTCGCAAGTTCTCGTGAAATTGATGATCGGCGCCCAATTGAAGCAGCACGGCAGTTATATGGACATCACCGAACACCTGCGTTCCTCAAGCGTGCTTCAAGCGTACCTGGGCCTTCCGTCGATCAGCGAGTCCCAACTTTCCCGAAAGCTGCGAACCCTGCCGCATACCTTATGTCAACGGTTGTTTCTCAGCGCCGTCTCCAAACTGCAAGAACTCACCCGAGACAGCAGGGGCATCCCGGGACTCGGCAGACTGCGCATCATCGACTCCACCGAACTGGCTCTGCCGGAGATCGCCGGCCGCTGGGCGTACTGCTCGAAACACAAGAACGCGGTGACGATGCACACCCGGCTGGTCGTCACCGCCCCCGACACGGCTTACCCGGAACGCATCATCGCCTCCACGGCGGATGTGGCCGACTCCGAAGTCGTGATGGAACTGGTGGTGGACGATGACGCCATCCACGTGATGGACCGCGGGTACATCGTGTACGGCCATTTCGCGCAATGGACCGAACAGCACAAGCGGTTTGTGGTACGAATCCAGCAGCGCAACAAGGTGGAAATTCTGCACGAACGGCCGGCTCCGAAAGGCTCAAAGGTCCTTCGCGATGCGGATGTTGCGATTCGGTTCCAGCGGAACGGCGAAATGCAGAAAGTGGAGCTCCGCCTGGTGGAGTTTACCGATGAGAAGGGAAAACTGTATCGTTTGCTCACCAATGTGTACGACCATACGGCGGAGCAAATCTGCGAGATCTACCGGCATCGCTGGATGATCGAGCTATTCTTCAAGTGGATCAAAGGCCATCTGAAGCTGGTCAAACTGTACACGTTATTCATCAATCCGGCACAACATTGGAAATCTCGATCAGGTTCCGGTCCGGATCGCGCACATAGACGGAGCGGAATTTGCCGCCCGCGCCCGTGCGATCCACCGGCCCCTCTTCGATCGGAACGCCGCAGTTCTCCAAATGCCGGATCACGTCATCCAGCGGCGTGCTCGCAATGAAACACAGATCCGCCGAGCCCGGGCACGGCGTATGCGCCTTCGGCTCGATTGCCGGAAAGCCTGCCCCAATCCGATGAGGTTCGGGAGCTTTGCGCCAAACTGGCGGACGAACTGCGCAACGCGCGGTTCTTCGTGCCGGAAGCTCCGCCGCAAACCTACGGGCTGACGCCGCTGGATTTCGCTCCCGTTCCCGTTTCTTGCTGCCGGAAGCTGTTTGCGGACGCGGCCATCCGCGATCACCTGAAGGCGCTCGAAGACGGGCAGGAGGAGGACGGCGGCTGGCCGATCTCCCGGGAGCCGCCGGGAGGAGCGGCCGTACGGGAATGGCGGGCCTACAGGACGCTGAAAGCGCTCGTCACGCTCGAATCCTGCCGGCGGGCCGGCATTTCCGGCCGCTCCTGACCGACCCGACCGCCCCAGTTCGCCCGCGGTTCCGGCCCGAAATGACGGAAGCACCCGCCAACCGTTGCGGCGGGTGCTTCCGGTCCGACGGACGAACGTGCCCGCCCGTCCGCCGGATCAACCGTTTTCCTTGAGACAATAAATTGCCGAACTGAGCAGCAGCCGTTGCACGCCCTCGTGCATCATCCCCTCCCGGCGATGCGCCGGCGTGAGGCAGCAGACCCTGCCCTGGCCGAATTCGTGATGCCATCCTCCGATCGATCGGCCGTCCACCGACCCTGAGCGCAAGAACACGTTCGTGTTCTGTTCGTCGATGATCACGAAATAATGCTCGTCCACAATTTCGAACGACACCGGTTTCCCCGGGTCCGCCGGCTCGAAGCCTTCATAGCGGACAGCCTGGTGTTCCTCGGGATGATACTCGAACACTCCCCGCAGCACCTCGCCGAACGGCGAGTCCAGCACGTACGAGGCAAGCCCCGAATGCCACCCGAGCCACCCGCCTCCGGATCGGACATAGTCCGCGATCATCCGGCCGATCTCGTCGGTCATCCAGGTCGTCGGCGGATCGACCAGCGGATCAACGCGATCCTCCTTGAACAGCACGACCAGATCGGGCTTTTGGTTCAGCACGGCCGGCAGTTCCTTCTCCGACGCGTAGGCGAGCTTCCATCGACCGTCTTCAAGCCCCGGCTTGAGAGCCGATTCCAGCGCTTCCCGAATCCATTGCTCCGGATGATAATAATCCCCGATGACAGCGCAAATCTGTTTCAAGACGAATGCCTCCTCTTGATCTTACAGCGGCATCGGCTCTCCGCGATGATTGATGAAGTACAGGTCGTCGGATACGGCCGTCTTTCCTTCCACGATGTCCAGTATGCCGTCGGCGGTCACCTGCGGATCGCCGGGCGCGTTTTCTCCGCCCATGTCCGTCTTGATCCAGCCCGGATGGACGGCGAACACCCTGACGCCGCGCGGCTTGTCGTGCGCCTTGAGCTGTTTGGAGAAATAATTCAGCGCGACCTTCGAAAGCGCATAAGGGTAATCTCCGTCGTAGGCGTTCGAGAGGCACCCGGCCTCAGACGAGATGTTGAGAAGCATGCCGCCCTGGCGCATCAACGGAAACATGTGCTTGGCGACCCGGATCGGGCCAAACAGGTTGATGTCAAACGTCTCTTCCACCGCATCCGTGGACAAATCTTCGAGTTTTACCCCGCGTTCGAGCAGCACACCCGCGTTGTTGATGACGACATCCAACGCCTCGCCTTCCGAACGCAGCCGTTCGGCCAGCGCCGCCGCGTCTTCCTCGCGCGTCACATCCAGCTTGACCGCGATCACCCGGTCCGGATAACGCGCGATCAGGGAGGCGAGCGTTCCGCCCGGAGGCAGCGTGCGCACGCCGGCAAACATGCGGTGTCCGCGCTCAAGCGCCGTCTCCGTCAATTTCAATCCCAATCCCCGATTGGCGCCGGTTATCAGCAGGTTCATTGGCGCATCTCCTCCTTCCGGTTGTCGTCTGCCCGAGTTCCCCTCTTGCACCCGAATCAATCATTCTCGAGCAGTTCAACCACAAGTTTCAACTGCTTGCTGGCGTCGATGTAGGCATACCGCCCGCCCGGATATTCGCCGCGCTGCAGCAGCGGCATGCCCATTTCGGCGAGCCTTCCGATCGTCTCGTTCATGCCCTTGATCACGAACGCGATGTGATGCACGCATTCCCCTTTGGCGTTCAGGTCTTCGCGCCACGTGCTCGGCTCCATGTCGGGCTGAATCAGCTCGATCTCGATGTTCGGCCCGGCATTGAAGAACGCCAGACGGGCGCGCGCGCGCGTCGGGGAGCCCTTGTATTGGGTTTGCGCAAACTCGAAATCTTCCGTCAGGACAAAGCGCGGTTCGACGCCGAGGAACTTCTTGAACTCTTCCGCCGTCTTCTCGATGTCATGGACGAGAACGCCGATTTGCGTGACGAAGTTGGTTCCGAGCGGACTTGCCGTTTGGGTCATCTTGTTTCGTCTCCTTCGGATGTTTTTTGGTCGCAATCAATAGGATTCATTGTGGCCGAATCGCTTGTTCAAGGCAAACAGCACGATGATGACCGCCATCGAAATGATCAGCAGAATCCAGGCCATGGCCGAAGCGTAGCCCATCTTGAAGTATTGGAACGCATGGCGGTACAGGTTGAGCGAGTAGAACAGGGTCTCGTTGTCGGGACCGCCGTTCGTCATGATGAGCGGTTCGGCAAACCACTGGAAGACGTTGATGAGCAGGGTGACGACGTTGTACAGAATGACCGGCGACAAAAGCGGCAGCGTGATGCTGAACGTCTGGCGCAATTTCCCCGCTCCGTCGATCTCGGCCGATTCGTATAGCGATTCCGGGATTTCCTGAAGACCGGCGATATAGATGATAATGGCGCCGCCGCATGTCCAGAGCATGATCAGGATGAACGACGGCTTCGCCCATGCCGGATCGGCAATCCATCCGGGACCTTCGATGCCGATATACCCGAGCAGCGTGTTGATCACGCCGTTGTCCGCCTGCAGCACCCAAATCCACAGAATCCCGATGACGACGGCGGGAACGAGCGTCGGAATGAACGCCAGCGCCCGCAGGACGGACAGCCCTCTCAGTCGCTTGTCGCTCAGCAGGATCGCATAGGTGATCGCGAACACGGTCGTGATGAACGTCCCGATGGAGGCCATGTACAACGTGTTTTTGAGCGACTTGTGAAATACGTCGTCCTTCATCAACTCGACGTAATTCTTCAATCCGACGAACTTCGGCGGATTGATGACGGTATACTCCGTCAGCGAATAGTAGAACGAAGCCAGAATCGGGTACAGCTTGAACACAAGGGTCCCGATGATCCAGGGCGATATGAACAGCATCGCATTGCGAAAATCTTTACGGCTGACGAACTGCCCGGGTTTCAAATCGATCCCTCCTTCACGCTTTGATCCCCGACATGGCTATGCCCTGAATAAAGTACCGCTGCATGATAAAGAACAGGAAGATGACCGGCACCGTCATGGAAGCGCCGAGCGCCATGAGAATGTTCCATTTCGGATCGAGATCGTCCATGATTTGCTGCGCGCCCAGCGCAAGGGTGTACTTGCTGTGGTCGCTCAAATAAATCAGCGGACCGATGAAATCGTTCCATGTGTTCAGGAAGGCGAAAATCGCAATCGTCGCCAGCACGGGCTTGGTAAGCGGCGTGATGATGCGCAGAAAGATCTGGAATTCGTTCGCGCCGTCGATTTTCGCCGCATCCGACAGCTCAAACGGGATGCCGAGCAGGAATTGCCGCAGCAGGAAGATGAAGAACGCGTTGCCGAAGAAATGCGGCACAATCAGCGGCAGGAAGGTATTGACCCAGCCGAATTCCCGGAACAACAGGAACAGAGGGATCATCGTCACCTGGAACGGCAGCACCATCGTGACCAGAACGAGCAGAAACACCTGATCCCGATACTTCCAATGGAGCCGCGCGAACCCGTAGGCGACGAGCGAATTGGAAATGATGCTTCCGAGAATGACGAACGCCACGAGAATCAGCGTGTTTTTCAAATACTTCAGGAAAGGAAAAGAGGTGAACATCAACGCAAAGTTTTCCCATTGGGGGACCCTGGGCCACCACAGCATCGGAACCTCAAACAGTTCCGACGGCGATTTCAACGATTCAGACACAAGCCAAAAGAACGGAATGAGAAAACAGACGGTGAAAAAAATGAGAAGCGTGTATTCCACCACGATTTCGGCCCGCGTCTTCAAGCGCCCAAGCCCGATCCTCTGCGGCGTTTGTCCGCGTTTGGCTGCTTCGCTGGACATCGACATATCCATTCCTTCCTTCTGCTTGAGTCCTCCGGTCTCATCCGAAATCCGGAAATCCGACGGGCGGGCCCAGGATGCTTGCGAGCCCGCCCGCAACGGATATCAGCCTAGTGGTTGAGCGACAACCGTCATTGATTGTCGAGTTCCTTCTGCAGCTTTTCCTGCAGCGCCTTCAGCAACGGCTCGGGGTCGTTGTTGTTGTAGATGACGTTGTCCCGCAGGGCGATCAGTTCGTCCGAAAGCTGCGTCGAAACTCTGGTAAGCCCCGGGTGGCCCGAATTCGGCGAATTCGCCACTTCCCGTTCGATCGCGTAAATCGGGTCGCCCTGTTTGGTCCAGCTGACTTCATCAAAGTCGCTGTCCGTAATCGGAATCGAACGCCATTGGTCGAAGTTCGGACCGTTGACTTCCGGCGAATGCGCGAACTTGACGAACTCGATGGCGAGGTCGATGTTTTTCGCGCCCTTCGGAATCATGAAGACGTTCGAGTTCATCGGCGAACCGCCTTCGCGTCCTCCCGGCGGCGCCGGAATCTTCGTCACGCCGTACTTGACGTGCGGAGCGTAGACCTTCAGCGCATGGGTGAACCAGTTGCCCGTAACCGTCATCGCGACCTTGCCGGTCATGAACGGGTGGTCGGGCGAGAACATGCCGCCGAAACCGGAAGTGAACGATTTGAGCTTGGTGGGATCATATTTTTGCGCGTATTTGTTCATCCAACGGAATGCTTCGATGCTCTTCTCGTCCGTCAGTTCCAGCTTGTTGGTTTCCGGATCGTAAATCTTGGATCCGAACAGCCACAGCCAGGTAAAGGCGTCCCCGCCGTTATCGGTCCACGGAATGAAGCCCATCCGCTCGATGTTGCCGTTGTTGACGACGGTCAGCTTTTCCGCGTACTCGTCGAGCTCCGCGAGCGTGGTCGGCGGTTTCTTCTGATCGAGGCCGACTTCCTCGAACATCTCGATGTTGTAATAGAGCAGCAGCACGTTCGAGTCTTGCGGGACCAGATACGTCGTGCCGTCGTAGATCATCAATTCCTTGAAGCCCGGGAGCAAATCGTCGCCGATGTCCAGCTGATCGAGGTAAGGATCCCAGCTTTCGAGCGATCCTTGCGCCGCAAAACCGTATGCCAGCGCCGGCAGGTCCGTTTCCACCAGGTCCGGAACCGTACCGCCGGTAATGGCCGTGAGCAGCTTGCCGTTGCTCAGACCGCCGTTCGGCACGAATTGAACGTCAACCTTGATGCCGGTTGCCTGTTCAAACTGCGCGATCCGCTCTTCATCCCACTTCGCCGAGTCGCCGGCGAACGGGCTCCAGTACGTTAACACGCGTTCACCGCCGGAACTGCTGCCGCCCGAACCGGAATTCCCGCCCCCGCCCGAACCGCCGGAAGAGCCGGAAGATTCGGAAGAACCGGAACCGCCCGAGCAGCCCGCAACGAGCGCAACGATCAGCGCAAACACGAGAGGTTTCCAAAATCCCCTACGCATTCTCTTGACCCCCTTCATTTTGGCTCATGCTTGATGTTGAAAATGACGCCGAACTGTTCGCCGCTGTCGACGAAGGTATAACTCCCGCCCGGATATTCGCCATACTGACGAACGGGAATTCCCAGTTCCTCGAAGCGCTTCATGACGGCATCCCGATCCTGGACAATGAACCCGATATGGTGCACGCCTTCCCCCGTCGTTTCCAGGAATTCTTTCCAGGAACTCGGCTCACCATCCGGTTCCGTCAATTCCAGCACAAGGCTGCCCATGTCGAAAACGGCCAGCTTTGCCCGGGTGTTCGTCGGGTTGCCGCGATATGTCGTCTTCGCTTCCTCGGGCGGAGGAATGACGAAAATTTCGGGAACCTCAACTCCGAACAAATCCGCATACCGCTTTGCCGCCGCTTCGATATCGCGCACAACCAGCGCAACCTGGCAGATCGTCTCTTTTTGAAGCATCTCCATCCCCCCCTTTCCCTCACACTTAGAAGCGCTTTCAGGTATTACTTTAAAACCGTCCGGACCTTTTTGCTCGCCAAGGATTGCGGTTTGGCTGGTCAGATCTTGTCTTGTTTTTCGGACCGCCGAAGGGGGAGGAGACCGCGAAATTCATCGGTTGCCGCCCAATGCCTTGCGCAATTTCGAAGGCGGATAGCCGCGCATCGTCTGAAACCAGCGGTTGAACGTTCGCACGCTGTTGAATCCGCATTCGTAAGCGATTTCGGTTATGGGGATGCTTTTGCTGGTGATCAATTCCTCGGCCCGGTTGAGTCTGAGCTGGTTTTGATAGCTTTTCAGATTCATGCCGACAACGCGGTTGAACACCCGGGAGAAATAATACGGGCTGACGTTGTGGTGTCTGGCGATTTCCTCCAGCGTGACGTTTCGATGCAGGTTCTCTTCAATGTATTTCAGCGAACTCTGCACCAGCTTCATGCCGGCGTCGCCGGTGATGTCCCCGCACTTGTCGGGATGTTCGCAGCGCGGCATGAACCGGAACAACGCGGCGCAAAGCTGCAGCAGCAAACCGCGCATCGTCCACTGCGAATATTCGTCGTGACGGTTCCCTTCCCGCAACATCACTTGGAACAGGCGAATCAGTTCGCGGTGCGATTCCGCGTCGATTTCGCCGTCCCGATACAGCGCGAAGGGCTTCATGAAAGACCGATTCCGGAAATGATGGCCGGTCACGTCGACGCATTCCGGGGGAAATTTGACCAGAATTATGGAACTTTCGCCGCTGGTCGCGAAGGAATGGATTTCGTTGCTGAGCGCCACGGCGATATCTCCGGGTTGAAGCAGCTTGAATTCTCCGTTGATGCCGATTTCCAACGCCCCCGTCTCGACGAGGATCAGTTCCACCTCCGTGTGCCAATGGGCGGGAAAAGTCAAATTTCTCATCAGGTTGACTTCGAGCGGGATCAGATCCGGTTTCGTCGGCCATTCGAAGAATGCCAACATCGGCAGCGCCCCCTGACTTTTTTTATTTTTCTTAATATTCAGATGAAAAAGGGTGTGATTTTTCGCATCCAAACGCTCTTTGTTCGGCATGAGCAAACGATTTTCAACCGGAAGGACGTAATACTAGTATATAACAAAGACGATGAACGCGTGTACATAAAAGGTTTCTCGATATGCCAATTTTCGGCAGCAAAATTAAAAATCGCCCGGAGAAGGACGAATGCAGGCCCTGTCCGGACGATCCCCGGGCGGCAAACGGTCCGGCCGTGTCACCGCCGGAATATAATTGACCCAGCAGCGACGAAAAGAAAATGACCCACCCCTGTAGAATAGTCTCTCTCTGAACATACCGCCAAGTAGCTTCAGAGGGGAGACATATGCTAAGGAGTGGGACTGTGATCAGCTTACACGAACTTTACGCCACTGGCAAGAGCATCCGGGAGATTGGTCTGAGTCAAGCCAGCGTGGGCACCTTTTTTGGGATTATGAGTCACACCTGAAAAAGAGCTTACTCCTTGATAGCGGTTGCAGTTCTCTTCCTTCCGTGAGGGCCATGGTTTTCTGGAATCAATACCCTCTTAGCCCTTTTAGCGCCATTCCGGTTGGGCTGCTTTGCCATCGGCCTCGGAGCAATCGAATCATCCCGTCAATGCATCCCTTTGCCGGTCGAATCGCATCCTTCAAAAGCTTCCGTACGCTTGTCCCTCGTTGCGATGCTGCGCTTTCGTGCTCCTTCACTTCTTCCAACCAGCCAGTCTGCCTGCGTCGCATGACCGTCTCCAACATCGCCCTGGCGCCTCGTTCACTCCAACTGTATCCGCCGCGCTTCGTCCGTTTGGCCAACACCCGCATCTGGGCTTCCGCACTTCCCATCGGCCTCATCCCCGTCGTATCGATCCCGTTCGCCTCAAGGCGTTTCCGATAATCCTCCAAATGCTCGCGGTGCCGCCGCAAGAACGATTTGTACGCGGTCCATTCTTCCTGCTTTTCCGGCGCGATCGCTTCGATCGGCACACGCTCCACGGCTTTCAGCAAGGCAGCCGGATCTTGTTTCGCCAACGCCATCCGTGCCACCTTCCAGACGTTCGGCAGGTGCCCCACGTACCGTTTCAGATCACGCGCCACATGAAAACGATCCAGCGTGTAGATGCAGCGGTGAAAATACGATTCACATTCCCCGATCCACTCGGCTCCGTCTCCATTGACGATCAGCCAGGTGTCTTCATCGATCTCATACCGTTCGGCCAGAAAGTCGCCAAACCCTTCCCAAAAGTCGCCTTCTCCACGATGCAGGTAATGCTGCTTGTTCCTAAGCCGCACACGCCGGCCAACCTGCTCCCAGCCCTCATGCACCACCGCGATCGCATGCTCCATCCCCCGGCGATTCCGCCGCTGCAGCTTCGTGTACAGGCCATCCGCCTCCACAAACAACACCTTGGCCTTGCGCTTTTCCACTGCCTTTACCGGCCTCTCCGCCCGCTCGATCAGTTTCGCCCGTATGGCCTCATGACTGAGCACCGCATAGCCCAACAACTGCTGAAGTCTTCTGGCGCTGTCCCGGTACGACGGCCCCTCCGCGGCAAAGGCAATGGCCGTCTCCAGCAAATGCGGACTGACTTTTCCTCGTCCTTCAAATCGCAGGTACTGGTCGAGCAGATACACGTATGTGCCGGTTTGGCGATCCATGTACAACCTTCGCTTGAAGCGAATGTTGCCAAACACAGTGTTAACGCTGGTCTCCCGTTCGGCCTTGACCCGATACCGCTCTCGATCCCTTTGTTCCAGAATGATCTGATCCAACATCTCCAGCGCGGTTTTCATCGCGTCGGCGAACAGCTCCTGCATCTTTCTGAACATCCATTGCTCGAGTTCTTTCATTGTGGGGATGGTTGTGGTAAAGTGCTGCATAGGAGCCTCCTCCTTTTGGTGTGTGTTGTTGCCAAATTTCACTCTACCAAAGGAGAGGCTCTCTTTCTATGTCCCCATTTTCCAGTCTTTACCCCTACGCAAATTTTACTCTAACTCAACCCTTTACCGGCAAAATCAAGCGCCGCCCGTGCAGACACCGCAAGATGTCGATCCGCACGGACGGCGCTTCCTCCCGGCAGCCCTTCGCCAGACCTTCAGACCCGGATCATCAGGCCATTAAAAGACCCAGCCGCGAAGCACGATGACCAGCAGGATGTAAAGAACGAGAATCACACCCGTGCTCGTGAACAGCCCGTGTCCGAAGCCGCCGCCGTATCCGCCAGGGTAACCCATCCGCAAGCACCTCCTTCCGGTCGAACTGCGTTATCCTATGCACCCGTCCCTCCGCATTATTGGGCCAAAAGACAAAATAGGCAGACGCATCCCGCGCCCGCCCTGACGGAGTGGAGAAGCTGTCACGGCCGTTACCAGAAGAACCCGTCTCCGAAAGGTCCCGGACCAAAGCCGCCGAAGAACGGTCCGCCGAACGAACCGAATTCAAACGGCGAAGTGCCGATCGCCAGCAGATCGAACAGCACGAGCGGCAGAATGGCTTTCACCTGCGCCTTCTTGCCGCGCGGTTGTTCCAGCACCAGCCGGTTGCCGCGAATGCCGACCAGCTTGCCGGAGACGACCGAGCCGTCTTTTCTGAGCGCGTAGATGTTCCGGCCGACCAGCTTCCTTGCCTGCTCTTTCGATACCGCCATGCTCTTCGCGCCTCCTCCCATAAGGCGCAGCCTTTGGCCGCGCATACCACACCGTATGCGATCGTGGCCGAGCCCGCATGGACAACGGTGTACAAGCACAAAAAATACGCGGCAGCCCGAAGGCCGCCGCGTTCCCGCCGTACCCGCCGATCAGCCGAAGAACAGGCCGATTTCCCTTTCCGCGCTGGCCGGCGAGTCCGAGCCGTGGACGATGTTGCTGTCCACGGTGAGGCCGTAGTCGCCGCGGATCGTGCCGGGCGCGGCCTCGGCCGGGTTCGTGCTGCCGATGATGCGCCGCGCGACCGCGACCGAATCCGGACCTTCCCACACGCTTGCGAAGACGGGCCCCGAGGTGATGAAGTCGACCAGTTCGCCGAAAAATTTTTTGTCCCGATGCTCCCGATAGTGCTCCTCCGCGAGTTCCCTCGATATGGTGAGCACCCGCGCTTCCTTGAGCGTCAGCCCTTTCCGCTCCAGCCGGCTGACGATCTCGCCAACGAGCCCCCTGCGGAAGCCGTCCGGCTTCACCATGACGAATGTTCTTTCCATGCCGCATCCCTTCCTTACCTGTATTGTTCCGCCGCCGGTCCGCACCCCGTTCAGCGCAGCAGCGGCTTGTTCTTGAGCATGTGCAGCGACCGGATGAACCGGATCGTCTGCGTTTTTCCGCGCATCACCATCGAGTGCGTCTCGGCGCGTCCTCCCTCGAGATACCGGACGCCGCCGAGGAACTCGCCCGGCGTTACGCCCGTCGCGGCAAAAATGACATCCCCGTCGCCCACCATGTCGTTCATCCCGAGAATCCGGCGCGGATCTTCGAGCCCCATCGCGACGCAGCGCTCATACTGCGCGTCGTCCCCGATCATCAGACGGCCTTGCAGCTCGCCGCCGAGGCATTTGATCGCCGCCGCCGCGAGCACGCCTTCCGGCGCGCCGCCCGAACCGATGTACAGGTCGATGCCGGTCTCGGGAAAACAGGGCGCGATCGCGCCGGCGACGTCGCCGTCGGACAGAAATTTGATCCGGACGCCGGCGTCCCGAAGTTCCTGGACCAGCGCGGCGTGTCTCGGGCGGTCCAGCATCATGACGGTGAGATCCGACAGCGGCTTGCCCAGCGCGAGCGCCGCTTTCTCCACCGTCGTGCGCGCCGGATCGCGCAGGCTGAGCTTGCCGGCGAGCGCGGGGCCGACCGCGAGCTTCTCCATGTACATGTCCGGCGCGTGAAGCAGTTGCCCCTTGCCCGCCACCGCCAGGACGGACATGGCGTTGTTGAGTCCCTTCGCGACGATCTCCGTGCCTTCGAGCGGATCGACCGCGATGTCGACTTCCGGCCCGGTGCCGTCGCCGAGCTTCTCGCCGATGTAGAGCATCGGCGCTTCGTCCATCTCGCCTTCGCCGATGACGACCGTGCCCCGGATCGCGACGGAGTCGAACATGCGCCGCATCGCTTCCGTCGCCGCGCCGTCCGCCGCGTTCTTGTCGCCGCGGCCCATCCACGGGGCGGCGGACAGCGCCGCGAGCTCGGTGACGCGAACCAGTTCCAGCGCGAGTTCCCTTTCCATGTCCTTCCTCCTACCGGTTTTGCCTTTTTTCCTGCGCTTCATGCATCATCCTCACAATGATGGCCGCCGTCTCCTCGATGGAGCGGTGGGTGACGTCGATGACGGGACACCCGATGTCGTCCATGATCGACCGGGCATACGCGAGCTCTTCACGTATCCGCCCGATCGACGCGTAGGAGACGCCGCCGGGCAAGCCCAGCTCGCGCAGCCGTTCGCCGCGGATGCCGGCGAGCCGCCCGGGATCCATCACGAGGCCGACGATCAGCGCGCCGGCCGGGTTCTCGACCAGTTCCGCGGGCGGCCGTACTTCGGGCACCAGCGGCAGGTTCGCGGTGCGGATGCCTTTGTGGGCCAGGAAGACGCTGAGCGGCGTTTTCGAGGTGCGGGACACGCCGATCAGGATGACTTCGGCCTGGAGGAGGCCGCGGAAATCTTTGCCGTCATCGAACCGGATCGCGAACTCCACCGCTTCGATCCGCCTGAAATAATCCTCGTCCAGCGTGTGCAGAAGCCCAGGCTCGCTCCGCGGCGATCCGTTGAACGTGTCGATGTACGCCTGCATCATCGGCCCGAGCACGTCCACCGCGCGGACGCCGCGCCGGCCCGCTTCCTCGCGCATCATCTCGCGCAGCTCGGGCTGCACCAGCGTGAAGGCGATAAATCCGCCCGTCCGGGCCGCTTCCTCCGCGATGCGGACGATCTCGTCCTCGTCCTTGATCGGGGCGTACCGCTTCAGCCGCACGCTGCCGCCGTCGAACTGGCGAATCGTCGCCTTCGCCACCGCTTCCGCCGTCTCGCCGACGCCGTCGGAGCAAATGTAGATCGTCCTGTGTCTCTTCTCGTTCTCCGATTCCGTCACCAACTTCTGCCTCCTTCATGCGGCGCCGGCGGCTGCAGTCTGCCGGCGAGCAATCCGGCGATGTGCCGGACCGTCACGCGGCCGGCCGCCTCGCGCGCCCCGTTCCGCTCGCGGACCACCGGCAGGCAATCGAGCTCGTGGATGAGCATCAGGCGCAGCGCCTCGGCCGCGTCGTCCTCCGGCGAGACGGTCACGACATTCGGCACCCGCGTCATGACGAGGCTGACCGGAAGCGCCGAGGCGTCGGCTCCTCCGACCGTCACTTTCAGCAAATCCTTGGCCGTCACGATGCCCGTGAACCGCTGCTTGCGGTCGACGACGATCAGCTCGCCGACGTTCTCGGTGAACAGCGTAACGACGGCATCGTGCACCGAGCTCTGCTCGTTGACGCTGACCGGGACGGCCTGGATGTCTTTCACCTTGCAGCCGGCCAGTCCTTGCGCGGCGGACCGGGCGCTGCGGGCCGGACCCGGGAAGTAGCCGACCTTCGGCTTCGCGTCGATCAGGCCGAGCATGACGAGCAGCGCCAGATCGGAGCGGAGCGTCGGCCGGCTGACGCCCAGCATGCCGGCGAGCTGCTCGCCCGTGATCGGCGCATGCCGTTCCACAAGCCGCACGATCTCCGATTGTCTCGCAGTCAGTTCGATGGCCAACACAACCTTTTTAAAGCATCATATTCCGGGAAATAGATTATCATATTATGAAATATGATACAATATATCTGATTGACTCAAGGATATCGACTGCTTCCAAGCCTGTCCTCCCAAATCGTCGCCTCCATTCCTGCCCCCCCGCCTATCCGTAGCCCGGTCTGCAGTTCCATACCCTTGCATTCTCCCGTCCGGTCTTCACTCTCCATTCTCTTGCCTTCTCCCGTCGGGTCTCCACTTTCCATTCTCTTGCCTTCCGCTGTCCGACATGTTCTCATTCCACCTCCGCCTTCAATCGCCGCATCTGCACCTTCCATCCTCTTGCCTTCTTTCGCATGGTCAACTGCTTGCCTCTTCCCATCCGGTCTGCTCACCCCCGGCCCTTTGCCATCTTCCGTCCGGTCTGCATGCCCCCAACGTTTGTCAACTTCCGCCCGGTCTGCACGCCCCCAACGCCTGCCATCTTCCGTCCGGTCTGCCCGCCCCTGGCCCTTGCCATCCTCCGTCCGGTCTGCACGCCCCCGGCCCTTTGCCATCTTCCGTCCGGTCTGCCCGCCCCCGGCCCTTGCCATCCTCCGTCCGGTCTGCACGCCCCCAGCCTTGCCATCCTCCGTCCGGTCTTCACTCTCCATTCTCTTGCCTTCTCCCGTCGGGTCTCCACTTTCCATTTTCTTGCCTTCCGCTGTCCGACATGTTCTCATCCCGCCTCCGCCTTCGATCGCCGCATCTGCACCTTCCATCCTCTTGCCTTCTTTCGCATGGTCAACTGCTTGCCTCTTCCCATCCGGTCTGCATGCCCCCAGCCCTTGCCATCCTCCGTCCGGTCTGCATGCCCCCAGCCCTTGCCATCGTTCGTCCGGTCTGCTAGGATGATGACAGGTGAAGCACACCGCTCATACCCGTCAACGGGCTGGGCGGTGTTTTCTTTTTTCGAGTGGAGGTGTAGAGATTGACTTCCCTGTATGAAGACTGGCTGGAGCAGCATCGGATGGTGCGTTCGGGTGAGCGGCGCCGGAGACTCGTGGAAGGGCACGGCCATGCCGAGCGGTTGTTTGCCGAGACGATCTGGCTGCCCGCAGCGGGAAATTTCGAGTATTTGCACCCGGAGTACGAGATTGCCGACGAACGCGGCAAACCGCTGTTTATCGACTTCGCGTTCACCCCTCCCGCGCTGCGCGCCGCCATCGAGGTCGACGGATACGGCCCGCATCACCGCGATCTCGACCGCAGGCAGTTCGCCGAGCAGCTCAACCGCCAGAACTATCTCGTGATCCAGGGCTGGAAAGTGCTGCGATTCTCTTATGACGACATTTGCGGGCGGCCGCAGCTGTGCCGGACAGTGATCCAGAAGCTGCTCGGCCTCTGCTACGGCGTGGATGACGGGCCGCTGCCGCTGCCGCAGCGGGAGCTGGTCCGCCGCGCCATGCGCCATGGACGGCCGTTCACGCCGGACGACGCCGCGGAATGGACGGGGCTGACCAAACGCTCCGTCGGCCCGATGCTGCACCGGCTCCGGGCGCAAGGGTATCTGGAGCCCGCGTCCGGCAAGGTGCGAATCCGCCGATATGCGTTGACGCTCAAGGCGAAGCGGATGGGGTTGTTATGAGGGGGACCGAGCCGACCCTTCCTGGATATAGAGGAAAAAACTTCGTCTATTTCGCGTTAATCGGCTGCTTTGTCTGTGATAGAGGAAAATATTTCCTCTATTTTTTCCAAATCCGGCCGGAATCCGCAAAATCAAAAAAATAAAGGAAAAAACTTCTTCTAAATTTGCGCCGATGCGGATTTTCGGCAACATAGAAGAAGTTTCTTCGCTTAATTCATATGGCAAATGGAACAGAAGCGCCGACGACATGTTCGTGCTTCTCATATAGGGTTGAAGGGGGGCTTCGCTCATGAGAAGGGGACGGAAAATTCACGCCGCTCACGGCTCACTTGCGGGCAGGAGCGTGCCCGCACCCGCACCCGCTCACGCCTCGCTAGCTAACAGGGGCGTGCCCCCACCCGCTCACGCCTCGCTTGCGAGCAGGAGCGGACCCTCGCCCGCTCACGGCGCCAGCGACAAGAACGTGTCGATGTCCTTGAGCGGCACGGCCGCCGCTTCGCGCCAGAAGCCGATGTCGTCGAGCCGGACGCCGAGATGCTTCCACGCCAGCTCCTCGACGGTCATGCTGCCGGTGTCGCGCAGCAGCGCGGCGTACCGGCTCGCGAACGCCGGCCCTTCCGCCGCCGCCCGCGCGTAGATGCCGCTGCTGAACAGGTAGCCGAACGTGTACGGGAAATTGTAAAACGGCACTTCCGTCATGTAGAAATGCAGCTTCGACGCCCAGAAGTGCGGGTGCCACGCCCCGAGCGCGCCGGCGTAGGCCTCCCGCTGCGCCTCTTCCATCAGGGCGCACAGTTCGTCAGCGGACAGCAGACCTTCCCTGCGCCGCTCATAGAAGCGCGTCTCGAACAGGAACCGCGCGCGAATGTTCATGAAGAACGCGACGGCCCGCTGAAGCTGGTCGTCGAGCAGCGCCAGTTTCTCGGCGTGGTCGGACGCCGCCTGCACCGCAGAATCGGACACGATCCATTCTGCGAACGTCGACGCCGTCTCGGCGACGTTCATCGCGTATTCCTGCGCGAACGGCGGCAGATCGTTCATGACATGCTGATGGTAGGCATGGCCCAGCTCATGCGCAAGCGTCGAGACGTTGGACGCCGTGCCCGAGTACGTCATGAAGATGCGCGTCTCGCCGGCGATCGGGAACGACGTGCAGAAGCCGCCGGGCCGCTTGCCGCCGCGGTCTTCCGCCTCGATCCAGCGGCCATGGAACGCCCGCTCGGCCAGATCGGCCATGTCCGGGCTGAACCGCCGGAACCGGTCCGTGATGAACGCGGCCGCTTCGCCATACGGCACGGTCCGCGCGGATACGCCGATCGGCGCGTCGACATCGTGCCAGTCGAGCCGCTCAAGCCCGAGCAGCTCCGCCTTACGGTTCAGATACCGGACCAGCGCCGGCCGGCTCTCGTCGACCGCGGCCCACATCGCCTCCAGCGTCTCGCTCCGCATCCGGTTCATGTCGAGCGGCTCTTTCAGCACGCTTTTCCAGCCGCGCCGGCCGTACAATTTGAGCCGGAAACCGGCGATCCGGTTCAGCGCGTCGGCGCACAGATCGGCCTGGCGCCCCCATTCCGCTTCCCAGCTCTCGAACGCCTCCCGGCGGACGTCCCGGTTCCCGTGATAGAGGAGATTCTGCATCTGCCCCGCGGAGTAGTCCCTGACCTCTCCCGTCTCATCAGCCGCCTGAAAACGGGTTCGCCCGACGACCGTATTGTACAGCTCGCCCCACCCGTGATAGCCGTTCACCGCCAGATCGCCGGCAAGCGCTTCCTGCTCGGGCGGCAGTTTCTCCTTCGCCCGCTCCCGCCGCTCGGCGACATAGAAAGCCGCCGCTCCGGGACCGCCGGACCCTGATGACATCCATGCGCTCCACGTCTCCTCGTCGGCCGCGTCAAGGACGCGGTCATAGAGCGCCAGCGCCGCCTGCCAGGCCGCGGCCAAATTTCTTACCCTGTCGTCCAGCGCGGCGGCTTTGCGGTCGGCGACGTCTGCCGCCGTCAGGCAAGCCGTGAACGATTCCGCTTCCCTGAGGCGCGCCAAAATCGACTGCGCGGCCTGCGTCCACCGGCCGAGAAGGTCCGCGGTCACCGTCGCGTCACCCACGCCCTGCAGCGAACGTTCGAACGTCCCGATGTCCCGCGCCAGTCCGTCCAGCTCCGCCGCGAACGATTCGGATTCGGACCCGCCTGGGTAAATATTTTCCAGACTCCATCTCATCTCAAGCTGCTTCATATTCGCTGTCGCGCTCCTTTCCCCGCACGCGCATTGATTTGCCGCGGCGGGCGTTGTAGCATAACCTTATTATACCATGACCGGCGGCCGAACCTCCCGCATGCCGCGTGCGGGCAATATCCCATGCCGCCGTATTGAAGGAGGACGCCCGATGCCCGGACCATTGCCCATCTCGCCCGATACCGCGATCAAACTGTCCAAATACCTCGGCGTGCCGATCGAGCATCTGATGCACATGCCGCGGCACATTCTGCTGCAGAAACTGGCCGAAATGGCCGCAAGGGAGCAAACCTTGCATTCATCGAAGAACCCGGTGCGCGAACAGGTCGATGAGGCGGTTGAAGCGGATGGCGGACGTTCAGCCGAACAGCCGGACAAGCCGAGACAATCGGACGCACCTGAAAAGCCCGCCAACTCCGGACAATCGGACAAGCCCGGAAAGGACGATCCGTCATGATTCCGTTCGAGCGCGCCTGGCCGTACGAACGGATCATGGACGACCTCTACGTGCACGAATGCCCGTTCTGCGGAGCGGGCAGCGTCATCCTGCCGATCCGCCCGCACGAGCTGGATGACATCCGCACGGGCCGCCGGAGGCTGCTCATTTTCCCATGCTGCAGAAACAAAGTGACCGTTCTCGACGCCGACATGGACTACCTTCTCACCGACACCGTGCTGAGGCGAAATTGAGCGCTTGCGAAAAAATTGCTTGAGCCTTACGCGACGTACCGGGACAAAGCCGGCTAGGGATTACGATTCAAGCGCAAACATCATGCTCCTGGTCGCCGTGCTCATCCTGGTGAACCTCCGGCATCTTCATCCCATCGGAACGAATCAACCGGTGGAACCGAACCGGCAGCCGTAACGAGAGAAGCCGATCATCCCGCACACGCGGAATCGATCGGCTTTTCGATCGCTTCGGCCTACAGCAACTCGACCTCGTCCGGCAACTCCATTTTCTTCTCGAGCATCTCCTCGCGGAGACTCTGCCACGCTTCCCGCGAAGCCTTGATCATGCCGGCATCCATGATCCGCTTGTCGTTGACGACGCGGGCGAACCATTTCACCGCTTCGTAGGGCTCGTCCAGCCGGCGGTGAAGCTCGCCGATCAGATACATCAGCCGCGCGTTGTTGATGTTCATGCCTTCCAGTTCGTACACGCGGATGTACGCTTCCAGCGCGTAGCGCAGGAACCGCGTCTCCTGCTCCTTGTTGTCCCGCAGCCGGTACATCCAGGCGATGTGATGGAGCAGGCCGGCGATGACGCGATCCTTGTCGCCGACCGTCTGCGCGCAGAGCAGCGCCAGCTTGTAGCAGTCGAGCGCCTCCTCCCACGTCCGCTTTCCGCCGTAATCGCGATGCGTCCAGCTTTTGCCGATGCGGTTCATGTACAGTTCCTTCTGCCGGGGCGTCAGTTCTTGCAGCGCGTTCTCGGTGGAAGCGAATCCGCAATAAGGACAGACGCGCACGACGTAAAAATCCGGGTTGACCTCGTCCTTGTAATGGCTGCAGAAGTCCGAATCGGTACGGATCGCTTTCTTGAAGCTCGGACGGACCCGCGAGCTCAGGAACGTGTTCTCGCAGCACGCGCACAGCACTTTCGCCTGGAACAATGGATCGATCATGACTCAGCCTCCCCCTGCTCGTCCGTATTGACAAAATGATAGGCCGGACCGGACAACCGTTCCAGCATGAGTGCCGCAAGTTCCGGCGCGAGCCCGACTTCTTCCAGGGCGCGGCGCATGCAATCGAGCCAGGCGTCCGCTCTCGCGCGCGTAATCGGAAACGGCAGGTGACGGGCGCGCATCATCGGGTGCCCGTATACTTCCGAGTAAAGCGGCGGTCCGCCGAGGAACTGGCTGAGGAACATGAACTGTTTTTCCATGACGGGCCTGATGTCTTCGGGGAACAGCGGCCCAAGCAGCGGATGCGCCTGAACCTTCGGATAGAAAGCCTCGACAATGCGGCGCACAACGGGGGCTCCACCGATCGCGTCATACAAGGAGCCGTAAACATGCTGCACTTGTCTCACTCCAAACGCACGGATGCCGAGACTCCGGTCTCAAGTATAATCAGCATTATACCATACTTTGGACGGGATATCGACAGGACGAAAGCCCCGGGCGCGGCCGGCGTCCGTCTTCCGCGACGATCCGGCGGGATGTTCGTCCGGAGACAAGCATATTTATGAAAAGAAACACTCACACTCGGGAGGGAAGCGGAGTGGCGCGAATGGTACGGTTCCTGGTGCGGCCGGCTCCGCTTGCCGCCATGTGCTGCCTGCTGCTTGCGGCGCTGATGGCGGCGCATCCCGGCGCCTCGCTGAACGCGTCGCTGCGCGGCATCGCCGTCTGGTGGGACGTCCTGTTCCCCGCGCTGTTCCCGTTCTTCGTCATGGCCGAGCTCATGCTCGGACTCGGCGTCGTCCATTTCTTCGGCACGCTGCTCGACCCGCTGATGCGCCCCGTCTTCCGGCTGCCCGGCATCGCGGGGTTCGTCGTCACGATGGGGCTGATCTCCGGCTACCCCGTCGGCGCCCGGCTGGCGGCCCGGCTGCGGGAGCAGGGGCAGATCAGCCGGACGGAGGGCGAGCGGCTCGTCGCCTTCGTGACGACGTCCGACCCGATCTTCCTCATCGGGGCCGTCTCGGTGGGCTTCTTCCACAACGCCGCCCTGGCGCCGGTGCTGGCGGCCGCGCACTACGGCGGCGCCCTCGTCATCGGACTGATCTTCAGCCTGTACAGGCGGCGGGATCCGCTCACTCCCGCCGCCGCTGCGTCGGGCGCCCGGCTGCTCCCCGCCGCGCTGGCCGCGATGCACGACGCCCGCACGTCGGACGGCCGTCCGCTCGGCCGGCTGCTGCAGGATGCGGTCGGTTCGGCGCTGCGGCTCAACATCGTGGTAGGCGGACTGGTCGTCTTTTTTTCCGTCGTGATGGAGCTTTTGTCCCGGGCAAGTGTCCTCGATCTGCTCGTGGCCGCGCTGCAATCGCTCCTGCACGCGGGCGGATGGCCGTCCGATCTGTCCGCCGCGTTCGCGAACGGGCTGTTCGAAGTGACGCTCGGCGCGAAGGCGGCCGGAGAACCGGGCGCGCCGCTGCTGTACCGGGCGGCCGCCGCGGCATGGGTGCTGTCCTGGGCCGGGCTGTCCGTGCACGCGCAGATCGCGAGCGTTATCGGGAGGGCGGACATCCGCTATCCGCCGTTCCTCGCGGCCAGAGCGGCGCACGGCGTCATCAGCGCCGCGCTCGTCTGCCTGCTGTGGAGTTTGCTCGGACCGTGACCGGATGGAGCGGGCATGTTTGTCTATTGCGGCATTTTTCGCTATGATCGAGGGAGAAAGATGCGGAAGGAGACTGTCCGTTGAAATACGTCGTAATAGACAGAGGCGACGACCATTCGAAGCGATTGTCCGAGCGGTTCCACACGCTGGCCGCGGCCCAGGGGTTTGCGATTGACGAGCATCAGCCGGACATCGTCATCTCGATCGGCGGCGACGGCACGCTGCTGCAGGCGTTCCACAAGTACAACCACCAGCTCGACCGCTTGAGCTTCATCGGCGTGCATACCGGCCATCTTGGCTTCTACGCCGACTGGCAGGCCCATGAGCTGGACACGCTCGTCTCCAGGATGGCGGAAGACAAGCCGCAATACGTCCGCTACCCGCTTGCCGAAGTCGTGTCGAACACGCCGGACGGCAGCGACCGGTACCTCGCGCTCAACGAATTCACGCTCAAGGGCGTCGAGGGCACGCTGGTCGCGAGCATCCACATCAACGGCGAGCTGTTCGAGATGTTTCGCGGCGACGGCATCGTCGTGTCGACCCCGTCCGGCAGCACGGCCTACAACAAAAGCCTCGGCGGCGCGATCATCCATCCGTCGATCGAATCGCTGCAGATCGCCGAGATCGCGTCGATCAACAACCGGGTCTACCGGACGCTCGGCTCCTCCGTCGTCCTGCCGAAGCACCATCACTGCGACATCGTCTCCGCGAAGGAGTCGCAGCGGCTCGCGCTGGTCGTCGACCATATCAGCATCGAACGGAACGACATTCGCTCGCTGCGGTGCACCGTGTCGGACAAGAAGATTTGTTTCGCCCGGTACCGGCCGTTCCCGTTCTGGAAAAGGGTGCGCGACGCCTTCCTTGCCGAGCCGTGAGCGGGGGAGCGGGTGGTTTGGGCCGATCTGGTGAATGTCAGCACCAGATACGGGCGCTCGCTGGATCGAAACAGGTCTTGCAACAGCAACAGCCGGGGCGTCACCCGGCTGTTTTCATGTCTGCCTTGCGAAATATTCGTTCAATATCCGGAGAAAAACGTTCGGAAACGCGAGCGACGCCATATCCCCGGGACCGATCCACAGCCAGCCGTCCGGCAGATCGTCCGCGTCCGTCGGCCCGCCGTAGGAGGCGCCGGCTTCGGCGGCAATCCCGGCGGCATTGCCATCGGCATTGCCATCGGCATTGCCGGCGGCGACCTCGACGGCGATCCTGGCGGCGGCTCCGGAAGCCGCGCCGGCAACGGCTCCGGCAGCGGGCTCCGCGGACGCGGACGCATCCCGCCCGCCATCCAGGAACAATCCGAATTCGGCGAGATACACGTCCACCTTCCACCGGATATGGCTGAAGATATGCTCCTCTTCCGTCCAGAGCCGTACGGGGCGGACGAGCAGCCCCGCTTCCTCAGCGAGCCCGCGGCTCAGCGCGTCGAACCGGCCGGCGACAGCCGCCGCTTCCGGCACTCCGGCTCCCGCCGCGTCCGGCGCGTCCGGCGCGAGCACATGCGGCAGCTCCCACATGCGAGCGAGCAGCCCGCTGTCCGGCCGCCGCCGGACGAGCACCTTGCCCGCGCGCGCGCCGCTCCCCTCGACGAGCGCCGCCAGCCGCGTCTCCGGCCGCGGCGGCTTCGCCTTCGACTTCACGGGCAGCTCCCGCTCCCGTCCCGCCGCCCGGCCGGCGCAAGCGTCACGCACCGGGCAGAGCAGGCAGCCCGGCGACTTCGGCGTGCAGACGAGCGCGCCGAGCTCCATGACCGCCTGATTGAAATCGCCGGCCCGGCCCGCGGGGATGATCGACGCCGCCAGCCGCTCAATCTTGACGCGGGCGGACGGCTTCGCCACATCGTCTTCCAGCAGGAAATACCGCGACAGCACCCGCATGACGTTGCCGTCCACCGCCGGCTCCGGCCGGTCAAAGGCGATGCTCAGAATCGCGCCGGCCGTGTAGGGTCCGACGCCTTTCAGCGACGAGACCGCCGCCTTGTCGTCCGGAATGATTCCGCCGTACCATTCGACCACCTGCCGCGCCCCCGCCTGCAGATTGCGCGCCCGCGAGTAGTAGCCGAGGCCTTCCCAGCATTTCAGCACTTCTTCTTCCGGCGCTTCCGCCAGATGCCGCACCGTCGGAAACCGCTCCATGAACCGCTCGTAGTACGGGATCACCGTATCGACCCGCGTCTGCTGCAGCATCACTTCCGACACCCAGATGCGGTAGGGGTCCCGATCCCGCCGCCACGGCAGATCGCGCTTGTTCGCGTCGTACCAGTCCAGCAGCTCCGCGGCGAAATAATCGGCGGCCGTCTCATGCTTCTCCCGGCCCATGCCCGTCTCCTCCCGTGCGCGAATCGGTTGCCGCAACCTTGCCGTACGCCGGCTTCCCGGCCTCCGGCGCGTCCTGGTCCGGCCGCTTTTTGCGTTCGCCATAGAGCTTGCGGTAGCGCGTCGGCGAAATGCCCGTGTGCTGTTTGAACAGCCGGGACAAATAATGATTCTGCATCCCGACGGAAGCGGCGATATCGGAGATATGGATGTCGGTCTGCTGAAGCAGCTTCTTCACCTTTTCCACCCGCTGCATGTTGACGTACTGGATGGGCGGGCAACCGATCAAATTTTTGAACAGGCTGATGAAATAGTTCGGATGCAGATAAGCGATCTTCGCCAGTTCCTCAAGCGTCAGGTTGTCCGCCAGATGCTGGTCGATGTAGTCCAGCACCTTCCCCAGCTTGACGTACAAATCGATGTTGGCGAAAGCTCCCTCGTCCACCTGACATTGTTCGAGGAAGCAGGCAAGCACTTCGTACAGCGCGGCTTTCGACCGCAACACGCTCGTGATGGACGAATCGTTGAACGCGTCGACCATCGCTTCGAACAGCCGGAGGATGTCGATGCGCCCGCCCAAGTCGACGCACACCGGCAGCTTCAGCATGTCGAACAGCTCGGCATCGCCGAGATTGGCTTCGAATTGGACCCAGTAGGCCTCGAGCGGCTCCGTCCCCGACACGCCGCAAATCTGCTCGATTCCGGCGGGCAGCAGGGAAAGACAGCCTGCCCGGGTGCTGTATCGCTTTCCGTTCACCTCAACCCAGCCCGTGCCTTTGATGATATAGACGAGCCGGAAACCGTGAGGCCGCGAACGCCCCATGCCGAAACCGGGAGCGAAGGAACTCCATGCGGCCAACGTCACTTCTGCGTTCAGTCTTCTCAAATGCTGCTCGAGTATGATCCGGTAAACTCGTTCCATAGTCGCTCCCTGAATTTCAGGATTGTCCGTGCGCCCGGGTTCTTCAAGGACGTTCGGCTACGGCGAACGCCGATGCGAAACCTCGTTCATGGGTGATGGTCACGTGGATGCGGGTCGCCGTCGGGTCAAGGCCGAGCCGTTCCCAAGCCCGCGCGGACAGGCGGCAGGTCGGTTTTCCCAGCCGGTCGGGCAGCACGAGGATATCGTGAAAACGAACCGCCGCCCCGATCCCGCAGCCGAGCGCTTTTGACACCGCTTCCTTCACCGCGAAACGTCCGGCCGCGTATTCCACAAGCCTCCTGCCTTCGGCCGGCGCCAGAGCGATCTCTTCTTCCGTCAGAATGCGCCGGATGAACGGCTCCGCCGTACGGCCCAGCATAATCCGTTCAATCCGCGAGATCTCCACCAGGTCATGTCCGATGCCGATGATCAAGCAAGCCGCCTCCACTCCTTCGTCCATGGCGCAACGGTTGAATGGTGTTCATTCTATTATATCAGTTCTCCCGGCAAAAAAGCGAAGTCGTATTGGGCGAAGTAATCCGATCGGTCTTCGGAGAACGATACGGGGAGCTTGCGGCCGCAGACTTTCCGGCGCCGTCCCTGGCAAAACTTCCGGAGAACAGTTCAAGGCCTCTCCCTGGGGAGAGGCCTTGATTGTTGCGATCTGCCACCGCGGCCGATCACATCATGTCCATGTTCGGCATGCCGGCCGGAGCGGCTTTCTCTTTCTCCGGCTTGTCGGCGACGACCGCTTCGGTCGTCAGGAACATGGCCGCAACCGAAGCCGCGTTTTGCAGCGCGGAACGGGTCACTTTCGCCGGGTCGACGATGCCGGCTTCGAACATGTTGACGAATTCGTCCGTCGCCGCGTTGTAGCCGATGCCGACCGGCTCCTTCTTCAGCCGTTCGACGATGACGGAGCCTTCCTTGCCGGCGTTCGCCGCGATCGTGCGCACCGGCTCTTCGAGCGCGCGCAGCACGATGTTGATGCCCGTCTGTTCGTCGCCGTCCGCTTTCAGCGCGGCAACCGCGTTGTACACGTTGATCAGCGCCGTGCCGCCGCCGGATACGATGCCTTCTTCAACCGCGGCGCGCGTCGAGTTCAGCGCGTCTTCGATGCGCAGCTTGCGCTCTTTCAGCTCCGTCTCGGTAGCGGCGCCAACCTTGATGACCGCTACGCCGCCGGACAACTTCGCGAGGCGCTCTTGCAGCTTCTCGCGGTCGAAGTCGGACGTCGTTTCTTCGAGTTGGGCCTTGATTTGCGCGATGCGGGCGTCGATGTCCTTCTTCTCGCCGGCGCCGTCCACGATGATCGTGTTTTCTTTCGACACGCGGACTTGGCGCGCTCTGCCGAGTTGATCCAGCGTCGCCGATTTCAGGTCGAGGCCGAGCTCTTCCGTGATGACCTGGCCGCCCGTGAGCGCCGCGATGTCGCCCAGCATGGCCTTGCGGCGGTCACCGAAGCCCGGAGCCTTGACCGCGACGCAGGTGAACGTGCCGCGCAGCTTGTTGACGACGAGCGTCGCTTGCGCTTCGCCTTCCACGTCTTCCGCGATGATGAGCAGCGGTTTGCTCGTTTGCACGACTTTCTCGAGGATCGGCAGAATTTCCTGGATGCTCGAGATCTTCTTGTCGGTGATCAGGATGAGCGGATTGTCGAGCACGGCTTCCATCTTGTCCGTGTCCGTCACCATGTAAGCGGACGTGTAGCCGCGGTCGAACTGCATCCCTTCGACAACTTCCAGTTCCGTCTGGATGCCCTTCGATTCTTCAACCGTCACGACGCCGTCGTTGCCGACCTTCTCCATCGCGTCGGCGATCAGTTGGCCGAGCTCTTCGTCAGCCGCGGAGATGGCCGCAACTTGCGCGATCGATTGACGGCCTTCGATCGGCTTCGCGATCTTCTTCAGCTCTTCGACTGCCGTCTTGACCGCTTTCTCGATGCCGCGGCGGATGATCATCGGGTTTGCGCCGGCCGTCACGTTTTTCAGACCTTCGCGGATCATCGCCTGGGCGAGAACGGTAGCCGTCGTCGTGCCGTCACCGGCCACGTCGTTCGTCTTCGTGGCGACTTCCTTCACCAGTTGGGCGCCCATGTTCTCGAACGGATCTTCGAGCTCGATTTCTTTCGCGATCGAGACGCCGTCATTCGTGATCAGCGGGCTGCCGAATTTCTTCTCGAGCACGACGTTGCGGCCCTTCGGACCCAGCGTCACTTTTACGGCGTTGGCGAGCGCGTCCACACCGCGAAGCATCGCGCGGCGCGCGTCTTCACCGAAAATGATCTCTTTGGCCATAATGCGTGATTACCTCCTTGAACCGTTCAGAATCGGCATTGTGTACGATGCGCAAGCATCCGGTCAGCGGATCGAAATCCGTCTGTATATGCGCGCTTCATTCCGGGCGATCGGAATTACTCGATGATCGCGTGGATGTCGCTTTCTTTCATGATCAGGTATTCTTTGCCATCATATTTGATTTCCGTGCCGGCGTACTTCGAGAACAGCACGCGGTCCCCGACTTTCACTTCGGGCGCGACATGCACGCCGTCTTTGTAGGTCCCCTTGCCGACGGCGACGACTTTGCCTTCCTGCGGCTTCTCTTTCGCCGTGTCGGGCAGCACGATGCCGCTCGCAGTCGTCTCTTCTCTTGCGATCGGTTCGACCAGTACGCGGTCACCCAAAGGTTTGATCATGTAAGATGAGCCTCCTTCGTCATGAAAGATATGCTGCTAAGTTAGCACTCGACATGCGCAAGTGCTAACAACCAACTCTTATAATACTCAAGTTGATATGGCAATGCAAGGGGAGAACCATCGTCCGAAGCGCAAAAATTTCAGATTTCGTCTGCCCGGACAACGCCTTCCCGGCGCCGCATCCTGCGGTGCACGGACGACGCCATGAAGACGCTGAATTCATAGAGCAGAATGAGCGGCAGCGCGACGAGCAGGTCCGAGACGAAATCCGGCGGCGTCACGAGCACGCCGACGAAGATGAGCCCGAAATAGGCGTACCGGCGCATCTTGCGCAGCCGCAGCGGGTTCAGAATGCCGATCCGCGTCAGGAACATGACGAGAATCGGCAGTTCGAAGAGCAGCGAGATCGGCACGATGATGTTGAACATGAACGAGAAATATTGCGCGATCCCGTAGGTCTCCTCGAGGCCGAGCCGTTGCGAGACATGGGTGGTGAAATCGAAGGCGAGCGGGAAGACGACGAAATAGGAAAAAGCAAGCCCGGCCGCCAGCATGACGAACGCAAGCGGGACATAGCCCAGCGCCGCCTTCCGCTCGCGGGCCTTAAGGCCGGGACTGACGAACGCCCACAATTGATGGAAAGCGAACGGCAGCGCGATCAGCAGCGCGATCACGAAAGCGATCTTCATGTACATGCCGATGCCGTCCCACAGCGAAAACACGTGCAGCGAGGCCAGCTTGTTGGCCGGCTCGACGCTCATCAGATAGCCGTAGACCGGATCGGCCGCAAGCAACCCCAGGACAAGTCCCGCGACAAAGACCGCCAAAACGTACAGCAGCCTGCGCCGGAGCTCGCCGATATGCTCAAGCAGATGCATCCGTTTCCCATCGTCCGGCTCCGCGCTTCCGTCTTCGCCCGCTGGCCGAACGCCGTGATCCGCCAATGCCTGTCCTCCTCCTTCGGGTGTGCTTGTAATGCCGTCAATCATGAATAGCCAGCCATCGGGACGAGCCCCGCTACGCCGCTACCCGTGTGCCGCCGCGCGCCCGTTGCCGAAAACAGACCGCCCTTCCGCACAGGGTTGCCGCTTTGCAAACGTTGACCATTCAACCCCGCATCATCTTCCACAAACAAAAACGACCGGCGCCTTCCTTTCCGGGAGGCGAGCCTGTCTGTCGGTGGAAGAAGCACGACTTGTAAATACTTGTCTTTCAAAGAAAAACGGCTGTCGCCGGCCTCGCGGGCGGGCGCATCCGTTTCGCGCAAAAATGGCAATCCGATGACAAGCGGGAAACTTGCCGGTTATTCCGGAAGCCGCCTCTTGTCCGCCGAATCCTGATTCTCCTGGCGTCCGCCCTCCAGGCGGCCCTTGCTGTCATCGCGCTCGACGTCGTCCACGATCTCGCGCGCGCCCATCTTGAATTCGCGCAGCGTCCGGCCGAACGCCCTCCCGAGCTCGGGCAGCTTGCTCGGACCGAAGAGCAGCAGCGCGACGATGACGAGCAGGATGAACCCCGTCACTCCGATACCTGACATATGGCCTCCGTAACCTCCTTCAAGCCGCGTTCCGTCCGCTCCTCAAGCGGACCCGGCGGGGCTGAATGTGTGCATGTTCCGGCGCCCCCGACCAGCGCCGTCTATCCGTGACGCAATCCTCCGTAGCCCATGCCGGCGATCTCTTCCCGCGTGATCCGGTCTCCGGCGAGAATGCGCGGCAGCAGGACGTCGAATGATGTGTATGGATCGTGCATGACGCAGCCGGGCAAACCGAGGATCGGGATATCCCCCAGGTAGCCGACGAGCAGCATGGAACCCGGCAGCATCGGCGTGCCGTAGCTGACGATGTCCGCCCCGGCTTCCCGGATCGCCCCGGGCGTCCGGTCGTCCGGGTCGACGGACATGCCTCCGGTTACCAATATCATATCATACCCGCGCTCGAGCAAATAGTGAATCTCCGTGACAATTCTTTGTCGATCGTCCGGCGCGAAGCGCTGCTCGGCGACCGTGGAGCCGAGCTCCTCGAGCTTGGCGCGGACGACCGGACCGAACTTGTCCCGGATGCGGCCGCTGTACACTTCGCCGCCGGTCACGAGCAGACCGGCGCGGACCGCGCGAAGCGGCCGCACGGCGAGCGGCGCGCCTCCGTGCCGCGCCCGCCAGTCCGCGGCCAGCGCCTCGGCTTCCGCGATCTTCCGCTCCGGCACGATGAGCGGAATGGCGCGCACCGCCGCGATCGCGCCGCCGGGCTTCAGGACCTGGTGGCGCCGCACCGTCGCGAGCGCGATGTCGCCGATCCGGTTCACGCTGCGCACGAAATCCTCGTCGACCGCGGCGAGGCCGGGGCGTTCGGCCTTCAGCGCCACCTTGCCTTCGCTCGGCTCGCCGTACACGATGCCGTCGCCGGCCAGCGCCGCGGCGAGCCGCAGCGCGGCGTCGTCCTCGTGCAGATCGCCCTCGCCGAGCTCCAGCACGTAAATGTGCGCCTTGCCGATGTCCAGCAGCTTCGGAATGTCTTCTTCGGTCACCACATGCCCTTTCCGGAACAGGCGGCCCTTGAACCGCCCGGGAATGATCTGCGTCAAATCATGGGCGAGCGCAAGGCCCACCGCTTCCTCCACCGGCACTTCGCGCAGTCTCGTCTTCATGCTCCGCCTCCGATCAGCCGTGTTCCGTTTCCCGGCCGGACAGAATCGCCAGCGCGTGCGGCAGTTGGTCGATGATCGCCATCAGGCTCTCCTGCACGCCCTTCGGGCTGCCCGGCAGATTGATGATCAGCGTGCGGCCCCGGATGCCGGCGATGCCGCGCGACAGCATCGCCGCGCGGGTTCTGGAGATCGCCCCGGCCCGCATCGCCTCCGCGATGCCCGGCACCTTCCGCTCGATGACGCGCTCCGTCGCTTCCGGCGTCACATCGCGCGGGCCGAGCCCGGTGCCGCCCGTCGTCACGATCAGATCCGGGCGGTAATATTCGGTCATTTCAATCAGCGCGGCCGTAATCTCATCCTGGTCGTCCGGCACGATGCGGTATTCGACGATCTCGCCGCCGATTTCTTCTTCCATCAATTCGCGGATCACCTGTGCGCTCGTATCTTCCCGCTCTCCCGCGGCTCCCTTGTCGCTCGCCGTCAGAATCGCAACCTTCCAACGCATCCGTTTCCCCTCCCCGTCAAGGAAAAAAAACGACAGCCAAGCAAAAACCGATGACAAGCGCGAAACCGACAACCGCTTTTTTCCGTCAGCCCCGCGAATGCTCACGCCTCTCGGCCGGTCTTGCGTAATCGCCGCTCTTGCCTCCCGTCTTTCGGATGAGCCGCGTCGGGCCGATCTCCATGTCCTTCTGCAACGCCTTGCACATATCGTATACGGTCAGCGCAGCCGCCGATACCGCGGTGAGCGCCTCCATCTCGACGCCGGTCTTGCCGGTCGTCTTCACGGTCGCTTCGATGACCAGACGATCGACGCCGTCTTCGCGGAATCGAATATCGATGCCGGTAAGCGGCAGCGGGTGGCACATCGGAATCCATTCGGACGTCCGCTTCGCCGCCATGATGCCCGCCACCTGCGCGACGGCCAGCACGTCGCCTTTGCCGACCCGGCCGGAGCGGATCGCCTCAAGCGTCTCCGGCCGCATCGCGACGGACGTCTCGGCGACCGCCGTACGCGCCGTCACGTCCTTGTCCGTCACATCGACCATCCGCGCCCGTCCCTGTTCATTGAAATGCGTCAGCATCCCGTCCGCCATCCGAACTTCCTCCCTGCCGCGCCGGCACCGTATAAACGCCTTCTTCCGTAATATAGCCGTCAAGCCGGACATCGTGCGGTTCGGCCGGCACCTCGGGCACGATCTGCAGCCCGAAGGCGAGCCCCATCCATCGCGCCGCGCCGCCTCCGGCTCGCATCCGCGCGGCGAACCGGTCGTAATAGCCGCCGCCGTAACCGAGCCTGCATCCGTCCGGCGCGAAGGCGAGGCCCGGAACGAAGACGGCCCCGATCGCCCGATCGTCCCGCCATCGCTCCGCGCGCGCCGGATCCGGTTCCGGCACGCCGTATGCGCCCGGCCGGAGCTCATCGAACCCCCGCACCCGGTACAGTTCGAGCGACCGCTCCGCCGTGTCGCAGACGGGCAGCAGAACGGCCAGTCCGCCATGCCAGCCCCATTCGAGCAGCGGCCGCGTGTCGAGCTCCGAGCGGAACGAGGCGTAGGCGAGGAATGCGTCCGCCCCATGCTCCCGCAACCACGCGGCGGCATGGCGGCACGCCCGTTCGGACAGCCGCAGCCGCTCGGATTCCGAAAGACCGTCCCGCCGCGCGGCCATCTCCCGCCGAAGCGCCGCCTTGCCGGCATGCCGGCTGCCGGATTTCACGAATGACAACCGCCTTTCCCGTCATGTTGCGGTAATCCTGTCATCAGTTTACCATTCCGCCGCGCGATTCGCCAATGGCGCGGCGCGCATGAAATCGCCGCGGCGCGTGATACTATGCTTATCTTTTCCCGGCCGCGCCGCGCGGAGCGGCGCAAGCCGGAATGCTGAGGCGGTGACTGCGAATGGCCCGGAAAAACAAGCGGACAACCAGACGTTTTGCGGCCGGCATCCTGCTTGCATCGGCAGGCATCGGCATTGTCGCCCTCTTGCTGTATACGCATCCCACTTACATTTACATACCGGAGCGGGACAAGATCCTGAACCCGGACCGGAACGAGTCGACCATCCGCGCGGCCGAGTCCGCGGACGGTCCGGAACGGATGGACGAAGAGACGCTCGAGCTCGGCAGGCGGGCGTTCTACGGCGAGACGTTCGGCAACGAGCATTTTCTCATGGATATCATGGGGCTGCTGGACGGTCCGCTCACCGCGAAGGGCATCTTTGAGGCGGCGGCCGCGCTGAAAGGCGAGGGCACGACCAATCTGCGGGTGAAAGCGGAGAAGGACGCCGTCGTCGGTGGAAAAACGATCCGCAAGGGCGACCTCATCGACACCGGACTCGATGTCGCGAAAGGTTCGTATGTGCCGCTGGGTCTGAAAGTCTCGCTGGACAAGGGCAAACTCCGGGTCGGCGTCGGCTGCATTGCCTGCCACGCCGTCTACGATCCGAAGAGCGGCAAAGTCGTCGAAGGCCCGCCGAACACCGATCTGAACGTCGGCGCCATCGTCGCCATGTCGACCAATTCGGCCGCGTTTTTCACCCACACGGGCGTGACGACGGAGCAGATCCGGGGGCTCATCCGCTTCAAGGAACAGGCCAAAAGCTGGGTAACGGACAGCGAAGGCAAGCGCATTCCGCTGCCCGATCCGGACGAGCTCGAACGGCTGGTCGACGAGGAGCTGATGAAATGGCCGCCGGGTTCCATTGATACCAGCATCGACATGGTGAACAACCCGGTCCAGATTCCCGATTCGTTCACGCTCGGCGACCACCCGTACAACTGGAACGGCACCGCGTTCGCCGGTCCGTTCAAGGGGCTGATGGTGTTCTCCGGCGTCCCGAACGCGCAGAACATGGACGCGCTGGCGCAGGTCGGGCTCAGCAAGCCGATTTTCGGGCTCGACAAGGAAGTCTACATGGGCATCCTGCTGCAGCGGGCGCAATCGTCCAAATACCGCTACGATCCGGCCAAGGGCGGCAAGCCGTCCGAACAATTCGCCGCCGTCGACCCGACGCCGGACTCGCCGGGCATCATCCAGTCGGTGCCGTCGCCCGCGCATCCGCGTTCGTCCGTCGTTTCGTCTTCGGGCGTCCTGTCGTCCAAACCCGGACATCCGATCAACCGGCATACGCTGGCGGTGTCCGCCTATCAGAATACGCTCAAGCCGCCGCGCTCGCACCTGAAACGGAACGCGACGATGGCGGCCGAGGGCGAAGCGGTGTTCCGCCGGGCGGGGTGCATCACCTGCCACGCCGGCCCGTACCTGACGAACAACCGGATCGTCGCGGCCGACGTCATCGGCACGAACCCGTCGCGCGCCCGGTCGTTCCGGAAGACGGAGACGTTCTGGGGACCGCCGCTCATGTACGATTACGACACGCCCGTGCCGCTGCCCGCAAAGCCGAAGCTGCACAAGATCACGCTGAACGGCATGTCCGAAGACGAGATCAGGCTGGCTTTCGCGCACGGCGGCTCGCCGGGCGGCTACAAGACGCCGAGCCTGTACGGTCTGTACTGGTCGGCTCCGTACCTGCACGACGGCGGCGTCGCGGCCGGACCCGAGCCGGGGCAGTACGGCATCCCCGGAACGTTCAAGGCCGGCATCTTGCCGGATCCGGCCGAAAGCCTGCGCGCGCTGGTCGACAAGCGGCTGCGCGAGCTGGTCGTCAAGGCGAACCGCGCCGACAAGGGCTTGCGCGATGCGAACGTCGACGGAACGGGCCACGACTATTGGGTCGATGAGACGACCGGCTTCACCCGCCGGGAGCAGGATGCGCTCATTCACTACTTGCTGACGCTGCACGACAAGGACCAGTAGACCGCGGCCTTGAGGCAGCAGGTTCCGCTCCGCGCCGGAATCATGTACACTGTTCTGTGTGGCCGCGTTGGCCGCGGCGCAGAGAACGGCCTGCATGGGAGAAGGCTGCGGAGGATGGACATGCTGCTGCAACTATCGGGAATTTCGAAAAGTTTCGGCGCCACACCGGTGCTGTCCAATATTTCGTTTCACGTGCTGGAGCGCGAGCGGATCGGCATCGTCGGCGTGAACGGCGCGGGCAAGTCGACGCTGCTCGCGATCATCGCCGGCGAGCTGTCGCCGGACGCCGGCACGATCAGCAGGCGCAAGGGCATGCGGATCGGCTATCTGGCCCAGAACAGCGGGCTGATGTCCCACCGGACGATCGAAGCGGAAATGCGCGCCGTGTTCGCGGATGTGCTGGAGATGGAGCGGGAGCTTCGGGAAATGGAAGTCCGCATCTCCGATCCGAACGAGATGGAGAACGAAAGCCGCTACGAAGAGCTGCTCGCCCGGTACGCGGCGCTGTCCGATACGTTCCGCGAGCGCGGCGGGTTCGGGATCGACACCCGGATCCGCAGCGTCCTGCACGGGATGGGCTTCGGCCAGTACCCGCCGGATACGCCGATCGCTTCGCTCAGCGGCGGGCAGAAGACGCGGCTCGCGCTGGCGCGCATCCTGCTGCAGGCGCCCGATCTGCTCATCCTGGACGAGCCGACGAACCATCTCGACATCGAGACGCTTTCCTGGCTTGAAGACTACCTGCGCGGGTATCCGGGCGCCATTCTCGCCGTGTCCCACGACCGCTATTTCCTCGATGCGCTGGCGGGCGGCATCATCGAGATCGAGCGGCACGCCGCGAGGCGGTATACCGGCAACTACAGCCGCTACATCGACCTGAAGGCCGCCGAATACGAGTCCGCCCTCAAAGCGTACGAGAAACAGCAGGACGAGATCGCGCGGATGGAAGATTTCATCCGGCGCAACATCGTCCGCGCGTCGACGACGAAACGGGCGCAGAGCCGGCGCAAGATGCTCGAGCGCATGGAGCGGCTCGAGCGGCCGGCCGGGGAGGTGAAGCGGGCGTCGTTCGCGTTCGAGATCGACCGTCAGACGGGCGCGGACGTGCTGGACGTGCGGAACCTGTCGGTCCGGTTCGAGGGCAGCGACCGTCCGCTGTTTCGCAACGTTTCGTTCCGGCTGCAGCGCGGCGAGACCGTCGCCATCGCCGGCCCGAACGGCATCGGCAAGTCGACGCTGCTGAAGGCGCTGCTCGGCCGGATCCCGGTGGAGGGGGGCACGGTCCGGTTCGGCGCCAACGTGAAAATCGGCTACTACGATCAGGAACAGTCGCAGCTCCATCCCGACAACACCGTGCTCGACGAAGTGTGGAACGCTTTTCCCCATCTGGAGGAAGTGCGCATCCGCACCGTGCTCGGCAACTTCCTGTTCAGCGGCGACGACGTGCAGAAGAAAATCTCGTCGCTGAGCGGCGGCGAGAAGGCGCGGGTGGCGCTGGCGAAACTGATGCTCGAGCGGGCGAACGTGCTTGTCCTGGACGAGCCGACGAACCATCTGGACCTGTACAGCAAGGAAGTGCTCGAAACGGCGCTCGTCGATTTCGAAGGGACGCTGCTGTTCATTTCGCACGACCGTTATTTTCTGAACAAGATGGCGGAGCGCATCATCGAGCTTACGCCGGACGGCGTGCGGGTCTGGCTGGGCAACTACGACGACATGCAGGAGAAAAAGCGCGAGCAGGAGGAGCTGCGGCTCATTGGCGAGACGGCGGAACGGGCAGCGAGGCGGGCGACGGAGCGGATCGGAGGCGGATCGGCGGAAGCCTTCCCGGGCCGCGGCGGCGGGGCGGCGGAACGGACAGCGGGGCGGGCGACGGAGCGGATCGGAGGCGGATCGGCGGAAGCCTTCCCGGGCCGCGGCGGCGGGGCGGCGGAACGGACAGCGGGGCGGGCGACGGAGCGGATCGGAGGCGGATCGGCGGAAGCCTTCCCGGGCCGCGGCGGCGGGGCGGCAGCTTCCGGCGGCGCGGACAGCCCGGCGCCCTCAACCCGCGTGAGTCGACCTGCGTCCTACGAAGCCGAGAAGCAGGCGAAGCGGCTGGAGCGCCAGCGCCAGCGGCGGATCGAGCAGTTGGAAGCGGAGATCGAGGCGCTGGAGGCGGAGATCGCGGCCGTCGAAGCGGAGCTGGCCGACCCGGCCGTGTATCTGGACTACACACTCGTGCAGGAGAAGCAGCGGCAGCTTGACGGGAAACGGGCCGCGCTCGAGTCCGCGTTCGCGGAGTGGGAGCAATTGATGGCCTGACAGACATGCGGAAAGTCTGTCTTGGCCGCCCGTGCACCTCCCTGCCCCCCGTCCGGTTGGTATAAGCGAAAATTTTTCTTCTGTTTTGTCGAAACAAGGTCTTGGCCCCGAAATAAGCGAAAAAATTTCGTCTGTTGCGGCAATTTCGGGGTGAAGCGGCCGTTTTGGCGGAGATAGAAGAAAAAAATTCCTCTATTTGCGGCCCGGTCGTCCTTTTGGCCGAGTTAGAGGAAAAAACTTCGTTTATTACGCGGCTACGCGCGGCCTCAACCCCGGCGGTCTTTCGGCAGCAGGAACGCGAGCAGTCCGATCAGCGGCAGGTAGCTGACCGCGTCGATGACCGGAATCGGATTTTCCCCGATCGCGCTCATCCATTCGCCGAGCACGACGGCGCCGAGCGCCCCCATGCCGAACGCGAGGCCGACGATCAGCCCGGACGCCATGCCGACGTTGCGCGGCATGAGCTCCTGCGCGTAGACGACGCTGACGGAAAAACCGGACATTATGATGAAGCCGAGCACCGCGACGACCGGGAAAATCGCCCCGAGCGGCAGATGCGGCAACGCCAGCGCGAACGGCACCGAGCCGACGATCGAGAAGACGATCATGTTCTTCCGGCCGAACCGGTCGCCCCAGATGCCTCCGAAGAACGTGCCCGCCACGCCGGCCCCCAGATAAAGGAACAACGCAAGCTGGGCGGTCTGCTTCGAAACCCCGAATTTGTCTTCCAGATAGAACGGGTAGAAGTTGTTGATGCCCGCGGCGTACCACGAACGCGCGAACACGATCAGCACGAGCAGCGTCAGCGCGAAAGCGACCACCCCGCCGGACAGCCCGTTCCGGAGAGACGCGCCGCCCGCGGCCTTGCTTCTCCGCTTCACCGGCGCGCCGTAAGCGGCAAGCTGGGCGCGGTACCACGGCACGACGTACAGCGCGACGGCAATGGCCGCTCCGGCGAGCAGCATGCCCCAGGCCGCGCCGCGCTGTCCGAGCGGAATGAAGATCGCGATCGTCATGAGCGGGGCCAGCATCGAGCCGGAATTGCCGCCCACCTGGTAGATCGACTGGGCGAAGCTGCGCCGCTCGCCCGCGGCGAAATAGACGATCCGCGATCCTTCCGGGTGAAAGACGGCCGAACCGATCCCGATCAGGATCGTCGCGACGAGCAGCATCCCGTAATTCGGCGCGAACGCCAGCCCGGCGATGCCGAGCAGGCTCATCGCCATGCCGACGGGCAGCATGCCGGGCGTCGGATGCCGGTCGGAATAAAGGCCGACCACGGGCTGCATGACGGATGAGGTCATGTTGAGGGCGAAGCTGAGCCAGCCGATTTGCGACAAGGTGAGCGACAGCGAATCGCGCAGCACGGGGAACAGCGCCGTCACGACCGTCTGCATCGAGTCGTTGAGCATGTGGATCGCGCTGACGGCGAACAGGATCGAGTAGATCGTCGCGGTCTGTACGGCCGCGCGGGTACCAACGGCTGTTTTCAAAATAAATGCGTCTCCTTCCGGGTCCATAAGTGCGTTAGACCAAGTGTAGGCCCGGGGCGAACACGCGTCAAATTCCGGAAAAAGCGAAATACCCAGGTAAAACGGCTTGTGCCGTCATTTAGACAGCCGAATGGAGGAAAATCACGGACCTTGGCGGCGCTTCGGTCGGCCGCCGTCCGTCGCCGCGCGCGGTTTTCGGTGGCGAAAGGCCCGGAGCGGGCAAAAAAAAGCCTTCCGCCCGACGGACGAAAGGCTTCTTCCCGCGCCGGCATGTGGGTTGACCGCCGGCTTGTGGGTTGACCGCCGGCATGCGGCGAGCCGCACGCTGGGAGCAGCGCGCGGCACAACCGCACCGCTCACGGCCGGGCCCCTGCCCACCGCTTGCGGCCGGATCACCACCCTGCCGCTTGCGGCCGGATCACCACCCTGCCGCTTACGGCCGGAGCGCCCGCAACTCGCTTACGGCTTGAGCGTTTCCAGCAGCAGCCGCAGCCGCTGCTCGTGCGCGCGCGGAATAAATTCGTGGCCGAAGTAGCGGAACACGGAGATCGATTTCTCGCAGTTCAGATGGTTGTACGCCGCGAACACCGTGGACGGCGGCGTGATCGTGTCGACGAGGCCGATCGATATCCAGGTCCGGCACTTGACGTGCGGCGCCAGGTTCATGACGTCGAAGTAGGACAGCGTCCGCTTCGCCCTGGTTTCGATCTCCGGATCGCCGTTGCGGCGGAAAAATTCGTTCAGCTCCAGATACGGCCCGCTCGGCGTAATGTCAATCGCCCGCTCGAAATGCGCCAGGTACGGATGATCCGCGGTCGCGACGACCGGAATGTCCGACAGCGCCGCCGCGGCCAGCGTAAGCGCGCCGCCCTGGCTGCCGCCGCTCACGCCGATGCGCGAGCGGTCCACCCGATCGAGCGATGCGAGCACTTCAAGCGCCCGGACCGCGTCCATGTAGACGCCGCGGTAGTAATACTCGTCCTCGGACAGGATGCCCTTCGACATCCACCCCGACTGGGCGCCGTGGCTATAGACCGTGTTATCCGCGCTCTCGCCCTGCTGGCCGCGGCACAGCATCAGAAATGCCGCATAGCCGTGCAAGGCCCAGTTTACCGTTTCGTGGATCTGGCCTTCCATCGCCCAGTTGTAGCCGTGGTACAGCATCAGCCCCGGGAACGGGCCTTCGCCTTCGGGCATCGCCAGCCAGCCTTGAATGGTCGCGCCGCGAAAACCCGAATAGACGACCTTGTACAGGCGTACGCCCCGGGCCGGATAGTCGCGGGGCGTCAGTTCATACGACAGCGGCGTCTCCGCAAGTTCGCGGAGCGTCCGATCCCAGAACGCGTCAAAATCGGACTGCCGCGTAAGCGCGGGCTTGTATTTCTCAAGCTCGCTCAAAGGAAGGTCATAAGGTTGTGCCACGTCGAGCATCTCCTCTCCACACGGTGGGTTCGGGTCCAGTGTACGGCAAGGCCCCTTGCCTGGCAAGGGGCCTTGCAAAGAATCGTTTTACAGTTCGATCCAGTCCGCGAACGACTGGACAGTGATCCGTCCCGGCGAGGCGGGCGCGAACGCCCGTCCGGCGGCGCCGCGGCCGAGAAACTCAACCGTAACCGGAATGCCCGGAATGAGGTCGAACCAGTTGTCGCTGAAGACGCCTTCCGCTTCGGCGAACAGCGCGACCTGTTTCGCGAGCGTGTCCGTCTCGAGCGTGAATGCCGTGCCGTTCGAACCCGCCACTTCCCGGATCGTCACCATCGCCTTCGACAGCTTGATGTCCTTGGCCGGGACGAAGTAGTGCAGCTTGCTGTCGAGCACCCGGCCGCCCGCCGCCAGATCGGCCTTGAGCACCGTGCGCTTCGGGTCCGCCCCCTCGAGCAGACCATCCACGGAGGACGACCAGACGGCCGCCGCGGCATTCGCCTCCACCTTCGCCGGCGCGCTGAACCGCTTGAGCAGCTTGCCGTCGAAATCATACAGCGCCGCATGCAGCGTGCCGTCGATCGGCTCCGGCACGTCGGAGACGATGTGGATGTCCACTTCGCCTTCCTTCGTGCCGTCGATCGACACCATGACGTCCTTCATGCTTCGCTTCGCGTAGTATTGGATCGCTTTCCAGCGGCCGAAGTAGTCCATGGACGCCCACGACGCGACCGGCCAGCAGTCGTCCATCTGCCAGTACAGCGTGCCCATGCAGAACGGCTTGCGTCGGCGGTGCGCTTCGATCGCGTATTTCATCGCTTCGCCCTGCAACACCTGGCTGACGGACAGGAACGAGACGAAATCCTTCGGCTCCGGCAGATACATGCTCTGATACCGCTTGATCAGCTTGTTGCCGGACGGATGCCGCTGGTGGCTGAGCATGACGTCGGAGAGCAGCTCCATCTCGCGCTCCCCCGCGTAGGAGCGGACCGTGCGCGCTTCCGGGAACGACTGGAATCCGTATTCGCTCATGAACCGGCCGAGGTTGAGCGTATACCGTTCGAACGGCTCCGCTTCATGCCAGACGCCCCAATAGTGGATGTCGCCTGACGACGTCCGCTTGCCGGCGTGCTGGTTCGCGTCGCGCGTCAGCGCCTGCATCGGCGAGGACGGCCAGTAGTCCGCCTCCGGCGCCAGTCTGCCGACGACTTCCGGGAGCAGTTCGTGGAAAAGCGCCTCGTAATCCGCCCACAATTTTTCCCTGAGCTCAGGCGAGTAGTTCTTCTTCCAGCCCCATCCCGCGTCCTCGAGGTAGTGCGACCAGGCGGTGTCGATCTCGTTGTTGCCGCACCAGAGGGCGATGGACGGATGGTTGCGCAGCCGCTTCACGTTCTGCTCCGCTTCGGCGCGCACGTTCGCGAGGAACGCCTCGTCGCCCGGATACAGGCTGCAAGCGAACATGAAGTCCTGCCAGACGAGGATGCCGTATTCGTCGCACAGTTCGTAGAACGCATCGTCCTCGTAGATGCCGCCGCCCCAGACGCGCAGCATGTTCATGTTCGACAGCGCGGCGGACGCGATCTCGTGCTCGTAGCGCTCGCGCGTCACCCGCGTGACGAAGCTGTCGAGCGGAATGTGGTTCGCGCCCTTCGCAAACACCGGCACCCCGTTCAGTTCAAAATAAAACGACGTCCCCCATTCGTCCTTCTCGCGCACGAGCCGGATCGAGCGGAGTCCGGTCCGCGCCTGCCGCGCCGCCGCCTGCCGGCCGGACGCCAGCAGCTCCGCGCGGAACGTGTACAGATGCTGCCCGCCGAGCCCGCGGCTCCACCACAGCCTCGGCTGCTCGAGACCCGCGTCCAGTTCGACCGTCTGCAAGCCGGCCGCCAGCGACACTTCCCGCTCCCAGACGCGGCCGTCCGCGGACAGCCGGAGCGTGCCGCTCCATGCGCCTTCGGCTTCGACTTCGACGACGGCGGTCAGCTTCGCCTCGGCCGCCGTTACGCTGCGCTGGCGGATGAACAGGTCGGCGATGCGCACGCCGGACCACGCTTCGAACCGGACTTCGCGCCAGATGCCGCTCGTCACGAAACGCGGACCCCAGTCCCAGCCGTAGTGGTACGGCGCCTTCCGGGCGAAGACGCTCACTTTCTTGTCGCCGAGCCCGCCGTTCTCCGACTGGTCGTTCGCCGCCGGCAGCGGATAGCCGAGCTTCTCCAGCTTCGGCAGATCCTCGCGGATCGGGGAACGGAACCGGATGTGCAGCCGGTTGCCCGCGGCCTTGAGCAGCCGCTTCACTTCGACGCGCCATGTGCGGAACATGTTGTCCGCGGACAGCACGCGCTCGCCGTTCAGCGTCACGTCGGCGTAAGTGTCGAGCCCGTCGAACACGAGGTCGACCCTGGACTCGCCGAGAACTTCGGCGGACACGTCGAACGTCGTCTCATACTCCCAATCCTGCTTGTCAATCCATTGCAGATCGCGCTCGTTCGTCCCGTGGAAAGGGTCCGGAATCTTGCCGTTTGCGAGCAGATCGGTGTGGACGCAGCCCGGCACGACGGCCGGCAGCCATTCCTCGTCGCCGACACCCCGGAACTGCCAGTTGCTTGTCAATCGTTGAACCGCGTTCATTGTTTCCTCCCGGCGGATCTGATTCTGCTGATGTTCACACCCATTATACATGGGCTTGTTAAACGGGTAAATGGAATGTCGAGCGGTTTTTGTTCATTTTGTTAACTTTTCGGCGGTATTTTTCGACTATAACTGGAGCTTCACGAATTCTTGTGCTATATTTTTAACAAATTGAACTAAATAATTTGTCCTGTTGACAAATCATTCGCGAACGACTGGCAGGTGAAATCGGGGTCCATGAAACGAAAGGCGACCACAAGCGACATCGCCCGGATGCTCGGGCTGTCGCGCACGACCGTCTCGAAGGCGCTGAACGGCCATCCGACCGTGCCGCCCGCCACGCGGCAGCGGGTGCTGGACATGGCCGCGCAGCTTCACTACAAGCATTACCGGCCGGCCTCGCCGGCGGACCTGGAGGATCGGAACGGGACAGCCGGCGCGGCCATGCGCACGATCGCCTGCCTGGTGCGGTCAAGCCTCGCCCGTTCGGGCAGCAAAGGCTATTGGGTGGAGCTGCTGCAGGGCATCGAGGAATCGACGCGGCGCCGCGGCTGGAACATGGTGCTTCATTTCGTCCCGCCGGAAGATCTGGAGTCGCCGAGCCTGCCCCGCTCGCTTACGGAGGCGCATGTGGACGGCGTCATCATGGCCGGCATCAACCGGCTGGCCTACGTGCGCGCCGTCGCCGAGCTGGGCTTGCCGGCCGTGCTGATCGACCACGACAGCGCGGCGCGCGCCGAAGACGCCCTTTTCGATACGGTGCTGATGGAGAGCGAGCAGAGCGTCTGCGATCTGACCGCGCGTCTCATCGCGCTCGGCCACCGCCGCATCGGCTTCATCGGCGACATCGAAGACTGCCTGTCGTTCAAGGAGCGGTGGAACGGCTTCCGGCGGGCGATGATGGACGCCGGCCTCGCCGTCGACCCCGCCTGCTGCGCCGTGGCGCCGCGGCCGCGCCATTATTTCGACGGCGCGGAAGTCGCCGGGGCGCTCGCGGCCATGCCGCAGCTTCCGACCGCCTTCGTCTGCGCGAACGATGTCGTCGCCATCCGGACGGTTCAGGCGCTCGGCCGGATCGGGCTCGCCGTCCCCCGGGACCTGTCCGTCACCGGCTTCGATTCGATCGAGACGGACACCGATCCGCTGCCGGACGGCCTGAGCCTTGCGACCGTCCGGATCGACGCGGTGCGCGTCGGTTCCCGCGCGTTCGAACAGCTCAGCCTGCGGATGGAGCAGCCGGATCGGCCGACCGAGCATATCCGGCTGGCGACCGTGCCGGTCGCGGGCGCGTCGGCCGGACCGCCCCGGGAATGACGCCGCCCGGCAACGCCGAAAGGCCGGCAGGTTCTGCACCTGACCGGCCCTTCAAATGCCGACTCAAGGTTCCGCAAAGTACGTCAGCACGAAGACGAGCGGCGCGTTGTAGTCGATCGCGTATTCGTTCGTCGCCCACGATCCGTTCGAATCCAGGTACGCCTTGGCCGGAGGCGGAGATTCCCGCTCCAGCAGCCGGTCCAGCTCCGGGTCGCCGCCGAACTTGTTCGGTCCGCCGACGAGCAGCCCCGGAATGTACGTACCCGTTCCGATGATCATCCGGCTGTGCGGATAATTGGGCATTTCCGTCCCCGAGCCGGTCAGGTACGTCGTGCCGAGCGCGTTGCGTCCGAGCGTATAGTGGAGCTGGTCGAGCGCGCCGTGCAGGTACGCCTCCTTCGGCTCCAGCTCGCTCGCCAGCATGAGGAGCTGCGCCTTCGCCAAGCCGTTCTTGGCCGACGCCCACGTGTACTCGTTCGGCGACAGCGCATACCGGTATCCGTCACGTCCGATGCGTTCGACGATGTCGTCGGCGGCCTTCACCAGTTTCTGCCGGAGCGACGCCTTGACGGCCGGATCGCCCGCCTCCGCCGTGGCGCAGGCGAACTGGCCGAGCGCGAGCGGCGACCCCCAGCCGATGATAACCGGATCGCGTTGAAGCTGATGGCCGAGCTTCCCGCCGATGTACGCCGCATACCGCGGATCGCCGGTCGTCTTCAAGAGCTCGGCCGCGGCCCAGAACCGGTCGTCCTGGTCGCCGGTCTTGTCGTAGCCGCCCGAGCCGTTGTCCTGGCGCTCGCTCTTTACGACGACCGGTTCCGGATTTGCCTCAAGGAACCGGAAGGCCCGCTCGGCCGCCTCCAGCAGCCGCGCGGCGTATTCGGCGTCGAACGGCTCGTAGACGCGCGCGGCCATCGCCATCGCGCCGGCGAACATGCCGGTGCCGTAGGTCGTCATGCCGAAGACGTAGCGCGGCTGCGTGTCGTCTTCCGGCCGGATCATGCCGGGCCATGCGAGACCCGACACCTTGTGGTAGACGGCGCCGTCGGGCCGCTGCATCTTGAGCAGCCAATCCAGCTCGTACTTCACTTCCGCCAGCACGTCCGGCAGCCCGGGCACATCGCTTTCGAATCCGGCCGGGAACTTGAGCTGCCCCTCGCCGAATTTCTCCGGATGAAGCTCATACGCGAGCATGAGTTGCGCGGCCGTCACCGCGCCTGGCGTCACGTACTTGCCGAAGTCGCCCGCGTCGTACCATCCGCCGCTGACGTCGATCTTCGCGCCCGCCGGCGCGTGCGGATGGTCGATGTCGAGCCGCGCCCCGGCGTCCTGCGTATGTCCGGCCGCGTGCTTCAGCCCGGTGACCGGATCGTCGATCGCCAGGCCGGCGCGGCCGAGCGTATAGGAGCGCAGCGCGTCGAAGAACGGCGCGTAGTAGACGTTTCGCGCGACGCGGAACTTCACCGAAGACCCGGCCCCGGGCACGACGACGGCATACTCGCCTTCGTCCGTCAGAGCGCTGAAATCGAGATGCCGCACCCGCTCGCCCGAGTTCGTGTCAATGTCGGCCCGGCCGATCGCCCCTTCGAAGACGACCGCCTTCGTCTCCGCGTCGACGACGAGGAACCGGTCGGCTTCCGTGTCGCCCTCCAGCACCGCGATCTTGGGCGCGTCCGGCAAGTAGCCGACCTGATCGACCTTGATATCCTCGCCGTCAAAATCCAACTCCCCGGCGTACGACGGACCGCCGCCGCCCGCGTCCGCTCCGGCGAACTCGCCTCCGCCGACGGTGTCCGCTCCGGCAGCCACGCCTCCTCCGGAATCGCCGGCTGCCGCATCGGCCATCTCCGGCGCGCGTCCCGCATCGTTCCCGCCTTCCGCGCACCCTGCCGCAAGTCCGATGATCAGCATCAGGCTCAAAATCCATCCAGCCGTTCCGCGCATCCCGCTCATCCCGCAATGCTCCTTCCCGTATCATTTCCATGCTCCAAAATACCGCACGAACGCCTTCCCGTCGCATTCGCGGCCAGGTTTCGGACCATGCCTTCGGGCTTATTTTCCACTTGCGCGTCCGTTCCGTCTCGGCTCCGCCCGCCCGCGTCCGTTGTTTCAGTTGTCCTATCGTGCGCCGCACACCGCGCCTCGCGCATGCGAACAAGGAACTATCCGTCTCCGAAATCCAGCGAAAAGTTTACCAATTTTCGGCTGTATACGAAATGTAACTGGCAAGTTTTACAACGCGTATGGCAAATTCAGCTATGCTAAGATTGTCTTGCCGCGGCAAAATCATCCTGTTGACGGAGGTTCAACATGCGTAAGAACCTGCTCGTTGCGGCGCTCGCCGCATGCATCGCGCTGGCTTCGATGCCGCTCGCGGTCTTCGCCTATTCCTACACCGTGGAGCAAGTCCACGTCATCGATACCGTCAATTTCCGCACCAGTCCATCCACATCGGGCGAACGGATCCGCTACCTTCGCAAAGGCGAAGTGCTTGAATTGATCGAGAAGACGAACACCTACTGGCTGAAAGTCCGCGATTCGTCCGGCACGGTCGGATATGTGTCTTCCCTGGACAAATATGTCGCGATCAAGACCGTCACCGTGTCTCCCGCTCCGAACGGCGAAGTGATCTACGGCGTCAATCTGCGCACCGCGCCGACCACCGATTCGGTCGTCATCCGGATGCTGAAGAAGGGCGAGCCGGTCTGGATTCTCGAACAGGTCAGCAAGAACTGGTACCGCGTCGCCGACCGGAACAACGTCATCGGCTATGCCAGCGCGGATCCGAAATATATTCGCACCTCGTTCAAGCCGCCGGCCGAAGCGCCCGCGGACCCGTCTACCGCGCCGGCCGATCCCGACGAGTCGGACAAAGACCTGATCAACAAGCCGGATGAGCCTACATACCGGTCTGAACCGAACGCGGTGATTGTCGGCACGGTCTCGTTCCGGACAGGCCCGAGCACGTCCGCGGAACGGATCCGCTACATGTACGCGGGCGAGAAATTGACCGTCGTGAACAAGCACAACGATTATTGGTATTACGTGCAGGACGCAAAAGGCGTCTACGGCTATGTCAGCACGAGCGCCAAATATATCTCGACCAGCTACGTCGAGTCCTACAAGAAGCTGGACCGCGCCGACGCGGCCGAACGGGCCGTCAGCGCCGGCATGAAGTATCTCGGCACGCCGTACGAGTTCGGCTCGAGCAGGAATGACACGAGCACGTTCGACTGCTCGGACTTCGTCCGCCAGGCATACCTGGACGGCATCGGACTCCGCCTGCCCGGCGATTCGCGCAGCCAGGGCGCTTATGTGAAGGAAATCGGCAAGACGAACAACGACTGGCGCGCCTTGAGCCGCGGCGACCTGATGTTCTTCATGTCGTATCAGGGAAGCAAGGCGTCGGACTACGCGAACGTCGACAAGGCCGGCGCCCGCATCACCCATGTCGGCATCTATCTCGGCGACGGCAAAGTGCTGCACACCTATTCCGAGAAATCCGGCGGCGTCCGGGTCGACAGCATCGCGGGCACCCACTGGGAATACCGCTTCCTGTTCGGCGGATTCGTGTACTGATAGCTTGCGCCCGCGATTCCATTATAACGGCTTGCCCGGAATCGGCGGATAACAAAAACACGAGATCCATGACAAAAAAACGTGAAACGGCCGGACCCCGAAGGGTTCGGCCTTTTGCGTCACACTTTGTACGCCTTCATCGCTTTGGCGAGCTCCTTGATGGTCGGACGTTTGCCGTACATCAGCACGCCGGTGCGGTAAATTTTCGCCGACAGCCAGCCGAGCGCCAGAATCGTCGCGAGCAGGATCCCCAACGACAGCAGCACTTCCCACAGGGCGGGATCGGCGAGTCCGATCCTGAGGAACATGACGAACGGCGTGAAGAACGGGATGAACGACGTGATTTCCACGAAGCTCGCGTACGGCTGCGACGCGCCGAAGATGCCGACATAGAAGGCGGCGAGCGACAGCATGGTGAGCGGCATGACCGCCTGGCCGAGCTCCTCCGTGCGGCTTACGATCGAACCGACCGCGGCGTAAAGCGTCGCATAGAGGAAGTACCCCGTCAGATAGAAGATGACGGCATAGACGATCAGCATCGGATCCACGCTGGACAGATCGATGTGCAGATCTTGCAGCATCTCCTGATTGTGCGGCAGCATGACGTTGATGATGAACACGGCGATATAGACGCCGATTTGCAGCAATCCGACCAGGAACATGCCGATGATCTTGCCGAACATTTGCGTCAGCGGCGCCACGCTCGTCACGAGAATTTCCATGACGCGCGAGCTTTTCTCGGCGGTAACCTCCGTCGCGATGAGTTGGCCGGTGATCATGATGCCCATGAACAGCACGACGATGAGCGCATAGACCAGACCGTACGCCAACGCCTGTTCTTCGACCGTCTTGCCTTTCTCGCCGATCGAGCCCGTGCCTTCGACCGTCGTGATCTGCACCGCTTCGATCTGCACCGGCTGCGCCAGCGCCGCGCGCTGCTCATCCGTCAGATTCGCGCCGGACAGAATGATGTCGGCCTTGATCGCCTGCAGCGCGCCCGACAGGGAGGACGTCTTGCCCGTATCCATCAATTTCTCCGACTTGTAGGTGACAGCCGGGAACGTCAAGCCTTCCGTTTCGAAGTCGAGATAGCCTTTGATCTCCTTGTTCTTCACCCGATCCTTCATCGCGGCTTCGTTCGCTTCGGCCGAACCGGCGTCCGGATAGCCGACCAGCTCGATGTCCGGCTTCTCCCGGCTCGCGTAGAACGCCTTGAGCCTCTCCGTCACGGCGGGCGCGTCATTCTCCACGAAGCCGATGCGGTCCGGCTCGTCGTCATTCGAGAATTTGGTAATGATGTAAGGCAGATTGACCACGATACTCAGGATGACGGCGATGATGATCGTCGTCACGATGAAGCTTTTCGTCCGCAGCTTGTTGCGCAGGCTGAAAGACATGACCGTCAACAGATTATTCAATGTCCTCACCCACCGATCGGATAAAGATTTCATTCAGCGTCGGTTCCAGCAGCTCGAACCGCACGACATCTCCCTGCTTTCGCGCGTGATCGAGAATCGCCTGCGCGGCGTCGGTCCGGTCGATCAACACTTCGTATCCCGACTCCCGCTTCGCGGCGCTCCGGACGCCTGCGATCGTCTCCAGACCGTCGATCTTGCGGTCGTCTTCCAGTCGGACGATCACCCGCTCGCGAGGGAACCGTTTCTTGATCTCGCGGATGCTTCCCTGCAGCACGATGTTCGACCGGTGCAAAATCGTAATGTTCCGGCACAGCTCCTCCACATGCTCCATCCGGTGCGTCGAGAACAGGATCGTCTTGCCCGCGTCGCGCAGATCTTTCACCGCCGCCTTCAGCAGCTCGACGTTGACCGGGTCGAGGCCGCTGAACGCTTCATCCAGCACGAGGATGGACGGATCGTGAATGACGGCGGAGATGAACTGGATCTTCTGCTGGTTGCCTTTGGACAACTCTTCGACTTTCTTCTCGTAGTATTCCGGAACGTTGAACCGTTCGAGCCATTGTTTGAGCCGCCGGTCCGCTTCCTTCGCGGACACGCCCCGGAGTCTCGCCAGGTAGATGACCTGGTCGCTCACTTTCACCTTCGGATAGAGGCCCCGCTCCTCCGGCAGATAGCCGAGGTCGCGAAGCTGCTCGCGGCTGTACGGCTTGCCGTGGTACAGGATGCTGCCGCTGTCCGGCATGATGAGGCCGAGCACCATCCGCATCGTCGTCGTCTTGCCCGCGCCGTTCGCGCCGAGCAGGCCGTAGATTTCGCCCGCTTCGGCCTTGAAGCTGATGCCGTTCACGGCCGTTTTGTCGCCGAATTGCTTCACGATATGATCGACTTGCAGCGTACTCATTGCATGACTCCTTTCGTTCCTTGTCGCCTGTGCAGCTTCTCCCGTTCCACCAGAACGGCGAGAATATCGTCCAGTTCCATCGACTTCCGCCCGGCCGGCGCGAGCTCCCTCGCAACGAGCCAGGCTTCGGCTTCCCGCGCCGAGCTCGTCACCGCGCGGACGACGCCTCCGGCGTCCTCCAGACCGGCCAGCCCCGGCATGCCGGACAACACGCCGCGCCACTCCTCAAATGCGCCCGGGAAGTAGAACTGATGCCAACCGGTCAGCAGCTCGTCTTTTTCATACATGCCGAGCACTCTTCCGTTCAGCATGAACACGATGAAATCGGCGAGACGCTTCACTTCTTCCACGACATGCGACGCGATCAGGATCGTGCGGTCCCCGGGCTCCATGTACCGGTGCAGCAGGTCGATCATCGCGCGCCAGGAGAGCGGATCGAGCCCGGACGAAGGCTCGTCGAGCAGCAGCAGGTCCGGATGATGGGAGAGCGTAAGCGCAAGATCGAATTTTCGCCGCATGCCCTTCGACATTTTGCCCAGCCGGAGCGAGTGGTCGACTTCGAACAGCCTGAGCAGTTCCCGGTAATGATTGACGTCCCAATCGGGATACCATGCTTTGTGGAATTCCGCCTTGTCCATGCCCCGCAGCACGTTGTCGTGGCGGTACGGCTCCTCGGGCAGATAGCCGATGCGCCTCAGCAGCTCGAGCTGCTTGCCGCCGCCCATCTTCCGGCCGAGCACTTCGACGATGCCTTCATCCGGCTTCGTCAGGTCGAGCGTGAGGCGGAACGTCGTGCTCTTGCCGGAGCCGTTCGGTCCGACGATCGCCGTCACATAGCCCGCCGGCACTTCCAGGTGAAGCGGTCCGAGCTGAAAATGCGATGTCGCAAGCCTCACGCCCGTCAAGCGAATGGCCGGCCTGCCGTCTCCGTTCATTCCTTGTCCTCCTTCCCGCTTCCCGAATCTTCGCTTTCCGCCGGCGGAGAGCGGTTCTCCTTCGCCTCGCGCAGCACGGTCTCGAACAGTTCCCGCATCTCTTCGTCGCTGCACTGCACCCGCAGTCCCGCGGCCACCGCTTCGCGCATGGCCGCAATGACCGCTTCCAGCCGGTGCCGGCTGCGCTCCTCCGGATCGACCTTCGCGACGAACGTGCCCGTTCCCTGGCGGGTGACGAGCAATCCGGCCGCTTCGAGATCCTGATAGACGCGCCGGATCGTAATGACGCTGCATTTCAGATGCTGCGCCATCTCGCGGATGGAGGGCAGCAGCGTGCCTTCGCCCAGTTGGCCGCTTACGATAAGCGCCCGAAGCTGCACTTCAATCTGATGGTAGAGCGGTTCGGCGCTGTATTCGTTCAGTTGGATCGACATCCACATCGCGGCTCACCGCCCTTCAAATCCAGAAACTCCGCCTGTTGATCCGGCGGTGCAGCAGCGCGCCGAATCCGCCGGCCGCCATGGCCGCGGCCGCCACCGAGATTGCGGCGATTTCCCAGTGTCCCCCGGCCGCCTCCTCGAGGGTCAGCATCACCGCGCTCTTGCCGTTTACCGTCAGAAGCAGGGTGACCGTTAGCATGAAGAACACGAAGATGAAGCAGAAGCCGAAATAGACGCGTCCGGAAAATCCGAGCTCCATGAACACCATCAGGGTTGAGGCGATGACGCCGTACCCGAACCATGTCAGGGCGTAGATGACGTATTCCGCAGGATTCAGAAGTTCGCGCAGTTCTTCGAATGCCGCGTACTGGACGCCGAAGTACAGCAGCCAGTCGGCGATGAACACGAGGATGAGCAGCATCAATCGGCCTGCGATGATCTGTCCGACGCCGATCGGCATCGTATGCCATTCCGCCAGCTTCCGCGAATAGGTGTCTTCCCGCCGATAGCGAAACGTCGTCTGGTCCATCAGGAACCCGAAGAGCGGCAGCATGCAGAAATAGCCGAGATCAAGGCCCCATGCCGACAAAGGGGATATCTCACTGCTCAAATGGGCGTACAGCAGAACAGAAGTGAAAAACGAAGTATAAGCAAGCACCAGGATCGTCACCAGATATCCCCGCCATGCGAGGTTGAACTCATATTTTGCAATCCGCCATGCGCCTTGCCACATGCCCAGCGGCTTCGACCTCCTTCTCCGTTTCCGGTTATACTGTGTATATCCTAATACACACTATAAACGGTATACACAGCATCTGTCAATCCCTTTTCGCAATAAATTTCCAAACCTGTCTGATACGCAAAAAAGCCCCGCCAACCGGGGCCAGCCGGTTGCAGGGCTTGGGTCGCCCGAAGATTATGGATGGTTTCCCGCGCTTCCGGCCGGAGACGCGGGCGCTCCGTCTTCCGCATCGCGCTCCTTCCGGTACCATTGGTAAAACACATAGGCCAGGATGGAACCGTACATCACTTCCTGCACGAGCTTCATGATGATCCCGCCGGACTGCTGGTCTTCGAACGGACCAAGCATGCTGAACGCGGACGGGCCGGCGACCAGTTCGAGCAGCGCCTCCCCGCTGCCGCTGACGCAGTATCCCATGGCGGCGGCCCAGATGGCCGGGTCCGTGTAGACGCCGTAGAGCGGCTCCCCGGCGAAGATGATGAGGGCGCACGCCGGCGTGAGCAGAAGGCCGTTCGCGAAGATGTAGCCCATCTTGCGCAGATCGGTCAGCCGGTTCCATTCGGGAACCGGACTCGTCACATGCCACCACATGAGGAACGCCGCAACGAGCAGGACGGCATAGTAGACGGTATGGATCGCGTAATGCGTCATGACGTAGTCGTGCACGGCCGGAACATGATAGAGCGAAAACAGGCCGTTGAAGAGCAGCAGCGCGAGAACCGGATTCGTCAGCCATCCGAGCCTCGGCCAGAACGCCGCGCCGAACAGCCGGCGCCAGACGAACGCCGGTGTGCCGAGCAGAATGAGCGGCGGCACGATCAGATAGGACAGCGACATGTTGATCATATGGAACATGAAATTCAGATGGCCTAGCAGTTCCAGCGGCCCGCCCTGTGCCAGATAGAACAGCGCGAATCCGAGCAGCGCAAGGTACCGGCGCGGCGCGGGCACCGCCGGTTCATCGGGCAGATGTTTCTCCCGCCACGGTCCGATCCAGTACAGATAACCGATTGCGGTGAGCGCCGTCCCGAAAAAGAAGAACGGACTCCACAGCTCTTCGAAGGTGAAATAGGACAGATCCGGCATCATCGGCAATCCGCACCTCCATTTCGAAAAAGAAGAAGAGGCGATCCGTCAAGACGCGCCTCTTCCCTATGCCGCATTACCACCATGCCCAGTAGACGGCCATGATGATCATCGTGAACACGACGGTGACTCCGCTCAAGATCCCGATAATCGGGAACAGATGCCCGCGGTCTTTCATGTGCATCCAGAACGCCATCTGAATGAACACCTGTACGCCCGCCATCAGCACCAGCATGACGTAAACGAAGTTGACGCTCACATCGCCCGTAATGACCGTCGCGAACGCGAGAATCGTCAGGATCAGCGAGAAAACGTAGGCGATGATATGCTTTTTCGGACCTTCGTGCTTGACGCGCTTCTTCGGCTGCTCGACGGAAGCTGCGTGTTCAGCTGTCATTTGCTCATCCCACCTTACCCATCAGATAGACGACGGTAAAGATGAATACCCACACGACGTCAATGAAGTGCCAGTACATACCGGCGATGTAGATCTTCGGCGCCGTGACGACGGTGAGTCCGCGTCTCAGCACTTGCCAGATCAAGAGCGAAATCCAGAGAACGCCGAACGCCACGTGGCCGCCGTGGAAGCCGACCAGCGAGTAGAACGAGGTGCTGAAGGCGCTGGCCGCGAACGTGTGGCCTTCATGCGCATATTCGACGAACTCGAAGATTTCGAGCCCGAGGAACACGAGGCCGAGCAGGATCGTGACAACCAGCCAGTTCACCATCTCCTTCGGCTTGTTGCGGTGCATCGCCTGGATGGCGAATACGCTCGTCAGGCTCGAAGTGAGCAGAACCAGCGTCGCGATCGCGACGACCGTAAGCGAGAACAGCTCATGCGCCGTCGGCCCGCCGTTCACTTGATCGCGCAGGGCGATGAACGCCGAGAACAGCGTGCCGAACAGCACCGTTTCACCGCCAAGGAAGAGCCAGAAGCCGAGCACCTTGTTGCGGCCTTCCAGCGTCGCCTTCTCCGGCTCGTGAGGCAGAACGCCGTCTGCGTGCGAATGTCCGCTCATGCTTTAAACCCCCTTGGCGTGAATTTCATCCGGTTCGATATGGTAGCCGTGGTCCTCGATGACCGAACGCAGGAACATGCAGATCAGCGTAATGGCGAGTCCGATGCCGGATACGACATACTGATGGAAGATGAACCCGAGACCGGCAATGAACAGGCCGACCGACATGATGAACGGCAGGATCGACGGAGACGGCATATGGATCGGGCCGAGCGGCTCGGCCGGCTGCATCTCCTTGTTGCCTTCCCGCTTCTCCTTCCAGTAAGCGTCATACCCGCGGATGAGCGGAAGCTGCGCGAAGTTGTACTCCGGCGCCGGCGACGCGATCGCCCATTCCAGCGTCCGTCCGTCTTCCCACGGGTCGTTCGTCGCATGTTTCGGCTTCGCCGACGTGACGATGATGTTGATCACGAAGCAGATGACCCCGACGCCCATGAGCATCGCGCCGATCGTGCTGATCAGGTTCATCTCGTTGAATCCGAGACCGTCCAGATACGTGAAGATCCGGCGCGGCATGCCGAGCAGCCCGAGGAAGTGCTGGATCAGGAACGTCAGATGGAAGCCGATGATGAAGAACCAGAACGTCGTCTTGCCGAGCGTCTCGTTCAATTGACGGCCGAAAATCTTCGGCCACCAGTAGTGAACGCCCGCGAACAGGCCGGACACCAGACCGCCGACAATCGTGTAATGGAAGTGCGCGACGACGAAGTACGAGTCATGGTACTGATAGTCGGCAGGCGCGGCCGCCAGCATGACGCCGGTGACGCCGCCCATGACGAACGTCGGGATGAACCCGATGGCGAACAGCAGCGGAGCCGTGAACTTGATCGAGCCGCCCCACAGCGTGAACAGCCAGTTGAACACCTTGATGCCCGTCGGCACCGCGATCAGCATCGTCGCGATCGAGAACAGCGCGTTCGCGACCGGGCCGAGCCCCGACGTGAACATGTGGTGAGCCCAGACCATGAAGCCGAGGAACCCGATCAGCACCGTGGCGAACACCATCGAGCTGTAGCCGAACAGCCGCTTGCGCGAGAACGTCGTGACGACTTCCGAGATGACGCCGAAGGCCGGCAGAATCAGAATATAAACTTCAGGATGTCCGAAAATCCAGAAGATATGTTCCCAGAGCATGATGTTGCCGCCCGCGCTCGGGTCGAAGAAGTTGCCTTCGAAGATCCGGTCGAACATGAGCGCGACCAGACCGACCGTCAGCGCCGGGAAAGCGAGCAGGATGAGCATCGACGTCACGAACGACGCCCAGGTGAACATCGGCAGCCGCATGAAGCTCATGCCCGGAGCGCGCATGTTGATGACCGTCGCCAGGAAGTTGATGCCCCCGAGCAGCGAACCGATACCGGAAATCTGCAAGCCGAGCACGTAGTAGTCTACGCCGGGACCGTCGTTGAACGTCTTGCTCGCCAGCGGAACGTACGAAGTCCAGCCCGCGTCCGGAGCGCCGCCGGCGAACCAGCTGACGTTCAGCAGCACGCCGCCGAAGAAGAACGTCCAGAAGCCGAGCGCGTTCAGGAACGGGAACGCCACGTCCCGCGCTCCGATCTGGAGCGGCACGACCGCGTTCATGAGCCCGAAGATGACCGGCATGACCGCCAGAAAGATCATCGTCGTGCCGTGCATCGTAATCAGTTCATTGAACGTGTCGGGACTTACGAAATCATTGAGCGGTTTCCACAGTTGAATCCGGATCATGATGGCTTCCAGACCGCCGATCAGGAAGAAGAAGCCGCCGGCCAAGAGATACAGGATGCCGATCTTCTTGTGGTCAACGGTGGTGAGCCAATCCATGATGCCGGTGTATCGCTTCACCGCGTGCGAACCGTGAGCCAAGGGTAGAACCTCCTTTGAATCCCCGCTGTATTATCGTGCTTCTTCCTTGTCGGACGTCGCGTCGTTGTTCCGAAGTTCCTCGGACTCGTAATTGAGCTTGTAATCCGCCAGGTAGCGGGCGATGCCTTGAAGCTCCTGTTCGGTCAGTTCCACCTTCGGCATCTGGTTGCCGGGCTTGACTTCTTGCGGATTCTTGAGCCATTTGTACAGGTTGTCGTACACGGAGCCTTCATTCTCGTATCTCGGGTTGTCCGTGTTGACCAGAATGCCCGCGACCGTCTCGCGGTCGCCGATGCCCGTCAGGTTCGGGAACACCGGGACGCCGAGCTCGCCCACCGCGTGGCAGGAGAGACATTTCTTCTGGAACGCGTCCGCGACGGCCGGGTCTTCCGGCAGCACCGCCGGCGCCTTCATCGCGGTGAGCCAGTTCGCGTACGATTGGTCATCGACGACCTTCACCTTGAAATCCATCAGGGCATGGGAAGGTCCGCACAGCTCGGCGCACTTGCCGAGGAAGATGCCGGTTTTGTCAGGCGTATCGAAGAACATCCGGTTCACGTTGCCGGCGGGGTTCGTGTCGATCTTGCCCGCGAGCGCGGGAATCCAGAACGAGTGCAGCACGTCGGCCGTCCTCGCTTCGATGACGATCCGTTTGTTCATCGGCACGACCAGCTCCTGCGCGGTCACGATGCCTTCTTCCGGATACTCGAATTCCCACCAGTATTGATGCGCGGTCACCTTGACGATCACCGCGTTCTCGTCCTTGCTGTGATCCTGCGCCTGCGCGAACACCGTCTG